>JACCDS010049526.1_pt1 | contig 100485 bp, 74 predicted proteins | sample 7446441 | NCBI WGS metagenome assembly JACCDS01 (sample SAMN15323445, study PRJNA562643) | freshwater metagenome | isolation source: river surface water | place: USA:Blue River Watershed | collected 2017-08-17
GTTCGCTGCGTCCGCGCGAAGACAAGTTCACGTTCTCGGCGATTTTTGCGATGGACGAGTCAGGAACCGTACACGACCGCTGGTTTGGGCGCACCGTGATCCATTCCGACCGTCGATTTGCCTACGAAGAGGCCCAGGCGGTGCTCGAGGGCGACGACGACCCGATTGCGACTGAATTGCGCCTTATGGACCGCATGGCCAAGGCCCTGCGCGCCCAACGCATGAAGGACGGCGCCATCGCCTTTGACCGGGCCGAGGTGAAGTTCCGCCTCGACGCCAACAACCAGCCCATCGGCGCCTACGTGAAAGAGGCCAAGGATTCCAACAAGCTGATCGAGGAATTTATGCTCTTGGCCAACCGCGAGGTGGCCACGTTCGCCGGCGGTAAGAAGCCGAATGCGCGCACCAAGCAGGCTCCGCGCACCATGGTCTACCGAATCCACGACCAGCCCGATCCCGAAAAACTGATCGCCTTAAGCCAGTTTGTGCGCCCGCTGGGCTACCAGATGCAGGTCGACAGTCCCGGCAACGTGCGGCGATCGATCAACGACCTGCTGCGCCAAGTCAAGGGCACGCCCGAGGCCAACATGCTTGAAACGCTTACGGTGCGTACCATGGCCAAGGCGGTGTACAGCACCCAAAACGTGGGGCACTACGGCCTCGCATTCGACGACTACACCCACTTTACGTCGCCGATTCGCCGCTACCCCGACATGATGGTGCACCGCCTTCTGCAGGATACGCTCGACGGCAAGCCGTCGCCCAAGGCCGACCCGCTCGAGGAACTCTGCCAGCACAGTTCGCAGCGCGAGCAAAACGCCGCCGACGCCGAACGCTCGTCGATCAAGTACATGCAGGCCGTGTACATGGAACAGTTCTTGGGCGAGCAGTTTGACGGAATCATCTCGGGCGTCACCGATTGGGGCGTGTTTGTCGAGGTTCCCGAAACCGCCTGCGAGGGCCTCGTGCGCCTGCGCGAGTTCCGCGACGACTACTACAGCGTCGATTCCGAGCGCCATTGCTTGGTCGGCGAGCGCTGGGGCAAGGAGTTTCGCCTTGGCGATCCGCTGCGCATCGTGGTCAAAGAGGTCGACGTGGTGCGCAAGACCATCGACTTTGGCGTGGCGTCATCGCGCGATTCGGGCGGAACCTTCGGTGGACGCCATACCGAGCGCCCCTCGGGCCGATCTTCAACGCCCACCCGCGGTCAGTTCGACGAAACCCGACCCGCCGAAGCCGGAAGCCGCTGGGGGTCTCCGCGCCGCTCGGGCGGATCCGGAAGTGGTTTTGGGGCGTCCAAATCGGGCGGACCGGGCAATTCAGCCGCAAAAGGGGGCGGAAAAGGCCACCGCAAGGGGCCCAACACGACGTCGGCAAAGAAAAAGCGGCGGTAAGGGCGCTGTACGCCCGTTAGCTCGCAAGGATTGCTGAGATTGGCTCGTTGGCTCGATCACTGTTTGTTTCTCGTAACCGGCTTGCCCGGCGGCCAACAAGAATCGAATAACGAGTAGCAAGCAACGCGTCGCGAGCGCCCTGTTAACCCCAGAAAAAACCAGCAGCTCGTACCTAGTTACTCGAGCACAGCTCGAGCCCGCTCCACATCCCGCGCAATTTGCGCTTGAAGCGTTTGAGGCGTTTCAAACGTTTGCTCCGCACGAATGAAGTCGATGAACCGCACTTCGACAGGGCGTCCGTAGCCCTGGGCTTCGACGTCGAGAAGGTGTACTTCGAGCACGGGTTCCGAGCCAGCCCCGAAGCTGGGGCGTACGCCGAAGTTGGCCACACCGGCGAGTCCGCGGGGACCTTCGGCATCACAGAAATCGAGCTGAACAGCGTACACCCCAAACGAAGGCATAGCCTTATCGGGGTGGATTCCGCCCACATTGGCGGTGCGGTAGCCGAGACCACGGCCGATTCCGCGCCCCGCGACGACTTCGCCGCGCACAAAGTGGGGACGACCCAAAGCCAGAGCCGCGTCGCGCACTCGGCCCTCGGCCACGGCCGCGCGAATTTTGGTGGACGACAGCACCTGCGCGCCCGCCGAAACGGCCTCAATTTGCTCGAGGCTAAAGTCAAAAACATGTGAAAACTCCTGGAGCTGGGCAAAATCCCCTTCGCGGTTGCGGCCAAAGCGGTGGTCGTGGCCGACGATCAAATGCTTCATTCCCAAATGGCCCACCAGGTCGCGGCGCACAAAATCCAACGAAGATGTCTGGGCAAACTCGGCGGTGAACGGGTGCTCTACCAGCGCGTCCAATCCGGCTGCGGCCAAAAGCTCGGCCCGTTCCGCAGGGAGCGTCAGCCGCGAAAGCACAAAATCCGGATGAATCAGCTTGCGCGGATGGGGCTCCAGCGTGAGCAGGACCGCGGTTCCGCCCAGTTCGCGCGCCTTTGCCACGGCCCTCGCCACCAGTGTTTGGTGCCCGAGGTGGACGCCGTCAAAGGTTCCGAGCGTGACCACAGTGGGTCCGCTCGCAACAAAATCCGAAAGCTGGTGGTAAATCTGCACGTCCTGAAGGTCAGGGGCAAAGATATTTCCGAACTTCGCGCTATGACGCTCCACGCCCTTAGCCTCGCGGCGGCTGCCTTTCGCCGAAACCCCTACCCCTTCGCAGCCACCGGAGCCATTGCGCTGGCTCTCAACCTTCTCGGACTCATTCACCCCATCCTTTCGACGATTGCCGGACTGTTTGTGCTTCCAATGCTCTACGTCGGCCTTGGGACGCTCGCCGAGGCCGAACCCGGACTTCGGTTTACCCAGGCCCTTCGCTTGGCGCTCTCTGCCTGGCCCCGCACTGCTGCACTTGGCGCACTGATGTTCATCCTCTTCCTCGCGCTTTCAACACTACTCGGAATCTCACTTTCTGCCCTCTACGGCAACGAACTGATGGTCTTAGCTCAAACGCACGAATCGGATCCCGCAGCTTTTTCACAAGCGATGCTCCAAGAAATCAACTGGTCGGCCTCAGCCTTTGGCTTGGCGGCTTTGGTACTGTTCACGTTGGGACTCATCGCGTTGGTTTGGATGGCGCCCTTCGCCTTAGTGTACCGCAACATGAGCGTGCTGCATGCCCTCCGCTGGTCGGTTCGCGAGGCTCGCCCGCACTTTGCGGCGCTCTTCCCTGCACTGCTGATTTGGGTGCTGTGTTCTGTACTGAGCGGAACCCTGATCGGGCTGAACATCATACTTTGGCCATTTACCGCACTTTTTCATTTTTATTGCTTTAGAGCCCTAGGGAAGCAAGCTGTCTAGGACGTACCTTTGCACCCGAATTCAGAATCACTCCATTCCGCACAACCATGGCGAACGCAAAAGGAAAAATTGCCCAGGTCATTGGCCCAGTAGTAGACGTCTACTTCGAAGACGCACAGGCCCTTCCCAAAATCTACGACGCGTTAATGGTAACGCGTCCCAACGGCCAACAGGTCATCCTTGAAACCCAGCAGCACATTGGTGAAGACACCGTGCGCGCCGTATCAATGGACTCTACCGACGGCTTTACCCGTGGCCAAGAAGTGGTCGCGCTCGGCAAATCAATCGCCATGCCCACCGGTGACCAAATCCGCGGACGCGTATTCAACGTCGTCGGAGCCGACATCGACGGCCTTGGCGCAATGGACATGGCCAACGGCGGCCTCTCTATTCACCGTGCGGCCCCAAAATTTGAAGACCTTTCTACCGCAACCGAAATTCTGTTGACGGGCATCAAGGTCATCGACCTCATCGAGCCCTACGCAAAGGGTGGCAAAATTGGTTTGTTTGGTGGCGCCGGTGTCGGTAAGACCGTACTCATCCAAGAGCTTATCAACAACATCGCCAAGGGCCACGGAGGTCTCTCGGTATTTGCTGGAGTAGGTGAGCGCACCCGTGAAGGAAACGACCTCCTTCGTGAAATGATCGAGGCAGGCATCATTCGCTACGGCGAAGACTTCATCCACACTATGGAGAGCGGATCATGGGACCTCAGCAAGGTGAACATGGAGGAGCTCAAAGAATCGAAGGCAACCTTCGTGTTTGGTCAGATGAACGAGCCTCCAGGTGCACGTGCCCGCGTAGCCCTGTCAGGTTTGACACTTGCCGAGTACTACCGCGACGGCGAAGGAAGCGGTCAAGGAAAAGACATCCTCTTCTTCGTAGACAACATCTTCCGCTTCACCCAAGCGGGTTCTGAGGTGTCGGCCCTTCTCGGCCGTATGCCTTCAGCCGTAGGCTACCAGCCAACTCTTGCTACCGAAATGGGAACCATGCAAGAGCGCATCACCTCGACCAAGTCTGGTTCGATCACCTCAGTTCAGGCGGTATACGTACCTGCTGACGACTTGACTGACCCCGCTCCAGCTACCACATTCGCCCACTTGGACGCCACCACCGTACTTTCTCGTAAGATTGCGGAACTGGGTATTTACCCTGCCGTGGATCCGCTTGACTCGACTTCGCGCATCTTGACCCCTGAGGTTGTTGGTGACGAGCACTACGGATGTGCCCAGCGCGTTAAGGAGCTCCTTCAGCGCTACAAAGAGCTACAGGACATCATTGCCATCTTGGGTATGGAAGAGCTTTCTGAAGACGATAAAATGGTGGTTCACCGTGCACGTCGCGTACAGCGCTTCCTGTCGCAGCCGTTCCACGTCGCCGAGCAGTTCACGGGCATCCCCGGGGTGTTTGTAGACATCAAAGAGACCATCAAGGGCTTTACAATGATCATGAACGGCGAACTCGACAAGTACCCTGAGGCTGCATTCAACCTCAAAGGTTCGATTGAAGAGGCCATCGCCGCTGGTGAGAAAATGCTTGCTGAATCCTAATTCGCCCCCACATGGCACTGACGGTCGACATCATTTCTCCAGAGCGCAAGCTTTACTCGGGTACGGCAACTGCGGTGCAGCTCCCCGGAACCGAAGGTTTGTTTCAAATTTTGACGAACCACGCGCCCATCATGGCTTCTTTGGCAGCCGGACGTGTGAAAATTGACGGAGCCAAAGGCACCGAATACGTTGAAATTGAAGGTGGAGTAGTCGAGGTATCGGCCAACACCGTGACCGTTCTGGCCAAATAATTCTCAGCATACTGAATAGGAGCCCGGCCCATCGGCCGGGCTTTTTTTTGCCTCACCAGACCGAACTACCTTCGCGCTGTGCACGGAGAGCCCATTGAATTCCTTCCCTGGTGGTGGTACGCCATTGCGGTGACAGGCCTCGCGCTCATCGCAGCTCTCTGGACTCCCAACGCGCAAGGACGCCGCCGCATGAGTCGGCTGGGCATCCAACTTTGGACAGACGGCCTGCCCACGTCGCTGGGGCCCTGGGTGAGCATCGCCACATCCCTCGCTGCGGTCGGAATTCTCTACGTCGGAGCTGGCCTGCAGCCCGCCTATTCGGGACTTGTGCTTCTCGCTCCATGGATCCTTCACGCCGTCGCCGGAAGCATCTGGAACGCCGTGCGCATCCACCAAGCCTACCACCAGTTTCGGAGCATGCTCATGCCCTTCATCGTACTTCTCGTGGTACCCTACGCATGGTGGCGCCTTACCGGCAGTGGTCCGCAGCCCCAACTCAGCCTAATAATCTTAGTATCAGCATTTGGCGTGCTCTATGTTACCTCTGTGTTGCGCGCCGCAATCATTTATATAAACCGAGGACCCGGGCCTTTGTACTTCAGAATTGCCTACCTTTGCGCGCTGGAAGCGATACCGTGGTTATGGATTCACAATTACCTGAGCGCAAACGCAAAGTAAAGAGCATCTTGGTCTCCCAGCCGGAGCCCCAAGCAGGGAACAACCCCTACCTCTTACTTGCTGAAAAGCACAAGCTCAAAATAGACTTTCGACCCTTCATTGAGGTCGTGGGTGTGAATGCTGCAGAGTTTCGCAAAGACAAGATCGCCCTTGGCGAATTCAAGTCCTTCATCTTTACGAGCCGCAATGCGATCGACCACTTCTTTCGCATGTGCGAAGAGATGCGCGTCACCATCAACCCCGAGTGGAAGTACTTCTGTACCTCAGAAGCCGTAGCCTTCTACCTTCAGAAGTTCGTTCCCTACCGCAAGCGCAAAATCTACCCTGCGAAGTCTGCGCTTACAGATCTGATTCCGACCCTTAAAAAGCAGCGCGGCGAGCACTTTTTGATGCCGACCTCTGACGTACTGAACCCTGAAGTTCCCGCATCACTCGCGGCCGCCAACATTAAGTGGACTCGCGCAGTGATGTACCAAACTGTGGCCGCCAACTTGAGCGACCTAAGCGAAGTGAAGTACGACATGCTCGTCTTTTTTAGCCCCGAAGGCATTAAGTCCCTGCACAAGAACTTTCCGGACTTTGTACAAGATGCCACGCGTATCGCTGCATTCGGAAGCACAACCCACCTCGCGGCCAAAGAGCACAACCTCATCGTTGATGTTCCGGTGCCGTCACCCAAATTTGCGTCGATGGCGCAGGCGCTTGAAGCCTACGTCGACGAAGTCAACAAGGGTAAGTAATGGCCGACCTGCGCTTCCCCCTCGAGGAGCGCTTGAAGTCGCGAACCTCCATCGGACTTTTATTTAGCCGCACCTCGCGCAGCGTAGCGGAATCTGGATTGCGCCTCGTGTGGCGTCCTGCTCCAGAACCTCTTGTTCGGGGGGTGCAAGTCCTCGTAGCCGCCCCCAAGAAGCGGTTCAAGCACGCCGTGGTGCGCAACCGTGTGAAACGCTTGCTCCGCGAAGCGTGGCGAATGGAACGCGGAACGCTTCCGGACGAGTGGCTTGCCGCCCAAAGCCCCAAACTCATTGGGCTGATATACACAGGAGAGGCCGAACCTACGCTCACTGGACTTCGTGCCACCTTGCGGGCCCTATTGGACCGCAGCACGTGGTAGGCTAGCGCCAGGTTCCGTCCAAGCGACGCGGCAAACTGTGGTAGATTGCCGTAGCGACAAGAACGACGCCCATTGCTCGCTCGAGCATGGATTCCGTCAGGAGAATGAGTACAAGGGTCAGCGCCAGTGCCTGACCGCCCCGAGTCCATGTGGAACGGCGCGCGCAGTAGGTCATTCCGAGGGCCCAAATGGCAATTCCGAAGAGTCCAATGCCAGCCCACAGCTGCAGCACCTGATTGTGCACGTTAAGTTGGCGCTTAAGGCCAAATCGGTAGTTCCAGTCGGTGTAGACCTTCATAAGCTCGGGCTGGACCTGATCTGAGCCGACGCCACGCCAAATGTCTCGCTGTATGACCTGCCAGGCTGCCTTGGCCTGTACGGCACGCGTGTCCACAGATCCCGTGGCCCAGTAGGGGTCCGCCTTCGTCAGTTTGCCCAAACTGCGCTCTGAGGGCACGAGGGCGACGGCAAGTACCAGTGCGACCCCAAGTCCAAGAGCCCAGGGCATCCACCGCCGAACACCAGTGCGACCCGAGAACCACCACAGTCCGCCAAGGACGACGGCGGCGAGCGCCATACGGCTTCCGGCGAGGACCGCGACCAAGGCAAATAACCCCAAAAGAAGCGGTCGAATGGCTCCGCGAAACCGCAAGTCTGTAGCCACCGATGCCCCCGCCAGGCCCAAATAGAGCGTGAGGTAGCTGTGCTGGTGCGCAAACTCTGCAAAATCTCGGTAAAACAACGGTTCGAGGCTCTGGGCAGCCCACGCGAGGTAGGCGCCGTGACCCAAGAGGCCGAGCGACAGTACGATTCCGCCCGCGATCAACCCCTCGCTCCAGGCCCGATGCTGGCGGCGCAGCGCGAGTGGAACCCACAGCATCGGCATCCACCGCAGCATCGTTTCAAGAGACGGAGCCGACGTCCACAGCGCACTTGCGGCCAACGCCGCGAATCCCGACCACAGGGCGACATCTACCGGCAAGGGCTTCCAGCGACCTCGCGATGCAACCAGCGACAGTACGGCGGCTGCGGCAAGCGCAACGCCCGTTCCGAGGTCCCACCACGGCATCAAAATGGCTGCCGCACGAACAAAATAGGAGATAATTTGACGCTCCACCGTACGAAAGGTAGCCTAAAGTCCGTTCGCTGCCAAGCGCGGAAGGCGCGGAGACAGCCCGGTAAGCACCTCATAACTAATGGTTCCGCAGGCAGAGGCCACGTCATCGAGGCGCACGTGGCGGCCCAAAAGTTCGACGCGGTCGCCCACCTTGAGGGGTACCCCGGTAGCGTCGACCATCAGCATGTCCATGCATACGCGGCCCACGATGGGCATAAACTGCCCGTGGGCAAACGTTTGACCCCGGCCGTTGCTCAGGGCGCGCGGAATTCCGTCGGCATAACCAATCGGAAGCGTCGCAATCAGCCGGTCGTGGTCCGCAGCGTCAGTGGCCCCGTAGGACACCCCCTGGCCTGCCGGAACGCTACGAATCTGGCTCACCGTCGTGGTGACGTGCACCACCGGCTGCAGTGCCGCAGCGTCCGCAGGGTCCAGTGAAGCCCCCATTAAGCCGATTCCGAGCCGAACCATACCGCCTGCCGCCCAAGGGTGGCGAGCCACTGTCGCGGTATTGGCCATGTGGCGCCAAACCGCCATTCCAAGTCCCGCCTCGAGGGCGTCGGCAAACCTGGTGAATTCGGCCCACTGCTGGCGCGTGAAGTCATCTTTGTCGGAATCTTCAGCCGCGGCAAAGTGGCTCAGCACCGAAGCGACGCGAACGCCAGGGATCGCGCGGACGGCGTCAGCCACCGCGCGGCCTTCGTTCGGTTCAAATCCAAGGCGGTGCATTCCCGTGTCCACCTTGATGTGCACCAGCACCTCACCCAGCGCGTCGGGGTGGCGCGCGTAGGCTTCGGAAAATGCCCGCAGCCGTTCCCAACTAAAAATTTCAGGTTCAAGTCGGTAGCGCAGCATCAGGTCAAACGAGGGTTCGCCCGGGTTGAGCACCATAATGGGCGTGCGGATCCCCGCCTCGCGCAGTTCACGGCCCTCTTCAGGGTAGGCGACTCCGAGGTAGTCCAGTCGGTGGCGCTCCAGTGCGCGTGCTACCGGAACCGCCCCAAGTCCGTAGGCGTTGGCCTTGAGCATCGCCATAATTCTGGTTCCCTGCGGAAGCATCGCGCGGTAGTGGCGCAAGTTGGCCTCCATCGCGTCCACGTCAAGTTCAACCACGCTGTCGTGCTGGCGCGCGAGTCGGGCTTCAAGGGCCGCTTCTACGCCGTGTCCTTTGAGCAGTACAGAGCCGCTTTCGCCGATTCCCAGGGCGGAATTTTGGGGTTGGCTGATGTGCAGTTCAATGCTTGGGAAGCGTGCAGCCCATCGGTGCACGGCGCTCGTCCACCGTGCGGAATCCCGGTCAAATATGATCGCCGTCTTGGGGGAAGTGGGTTCCTGAGCCAAGATTTCTAGGGCCTCAGTGGCCGAGGCTTCGTCGAGCGCGTAGCGGTCGACGAGCAGCGCGCCGCCGCCCCAGCGGGCGGCGCGCCGTTCAAGCCGCAGCGGTCCGCGCGGGCGGCTGTCAAAGTCGTGCGGGGTGCGGCCCAGAACGTAGCACGCCGCCAGCGCGAGCGCCGCGTTTGAACGCTCGGCCTCAGACTCCACCGGAACCAAAAAGCGCTGCCCATCTGGCCCCACCCATTGACCACCCTCGACCCGCAGAAGTTCACTAGGGAGCAGGTCGTTACCGCGTGTAGCCCAAGGACCCTCTGCCACCAAAAGCTTTTTTGCGGTCCCAAACAGCGACAACTTCTCGGTCAACTTGGCTTCGCGGCTCGCGAATCCCGAATCGTGGGCATCGCCAAGTCCGGTAAAAATTCCATGGGTGGGGTTCAGCCACGGCGTAAAGCGGGCCATACCTCCGGATTCAGAAATTCCGACCTCAACTACCCAAAGCGAGGCGTCGAGCGGAAACTGCAGCACCGACAAAGGCACGCCCAGCTTGGAATTGTAGCTTCGTGGACTGCGCACCACCGTCGGATCGCCGATGAGGTGGGCGAGCAGTTCTTTCACGCTGGTTTTTCCGTTGGAACCCGTGATCGCCACCACTGGGCCCCTGTAGGCCGCACGGTGTGCCGCGGCCATTCGGTAAAGGGCGGCCCACACATCGTCCACAACCAACGGAACCATACCCGTCACCTTGCTGCTGGCCCAGCCCCCTGCAGTCACCACGGCCGCGACGCACCCGCGTTCTGCAGCCTCAGCCAGGTGGCGGTGGCCGTCGCCCGAGGGCGTGGTCAGCGCCCAAAAAAGAGCGGGCTCCGTTTGGGTTGAGCGCGAATCCGTCGCCATTCGGCTCAGCTCACGGTCGTGAGGGGCCGAAATGGGTTCCGCCCCAATCAGGGACGCCACCTGCGATAGGGTCCAGCGCGGAGCAGTCACTGCCTTAATTATTCTTGGTGCGGGCACGCACAAACTCAGACCGCGAAAGGGGTTCGTAGGTACGGCGGTCGCCCAGCATCACTTGATGGGCGTCCCCGGTAAGGCGGTGCGAGTAGTTCGCGAGTTCTCCGCTGCGGACGCAGATGGCGTGCACCTTGGTCACAAACTCTGCAACAGCCATCAAATGAGGCATGGGGCCAAACGGAACCCCGTTGAAGTCCATGTCCAGTCCCGCCGCAACCACACGAGTTCCGCGGTCCGCGAGCGCGTTGGCCACAGCTACGATTCCGTCGTCAAAAAACTGTGCTTCGTCCAGACCGACCACATCAGCACCCTCAGCAAGCGCCAAAATTTCGTGCGCTGCCGCCACCGGCCGGGCATCCATGCGCCCCTCATCGTGCGTCACCACCTCATTTTCAGCATACCGATTGTCGGTTAGCGGTTTGAAAACCATCACCTTAAGTTGCGCAATTTGAGCGCGCTTCAAGCGTCGAATCAACTCCTCGGTCTTACCCGAAAACATCGAGCCCGCAATCACTTCAATGTGTCCCGAACGGGGCGTGTGCTCTTGGAACATTTCGTACTTTTCCACTTCCGCTAAACTACGGCTTTCAATCATGAGCACCGCCCTCTCTTCTGCCCTTTCTGGCCTCGAAACCTCGCTTCAATCGAGCATTCCGTCGGATGCGGAACTGCGCCACCTCGAATCCCTTCTCATTCAGGCGCACCAGGCCAAAATTCAAGCCTCAGTTGCCGCGGCCCACGCCGCCGCACAAGCGCAGCTGTCCGCCGCCCACGCCGCCGCTCAAGCCCAGCTCGATGCACAGATCGCCTCCAGCCAAGCCGCTGCCGCCGCACAAGTGGCCTCAAGCATCACCGCACAGCTCGACCAAATCCAACCGTTCAGCAACCAGCAACCAGCAGCCAACGAGCCAATCTCAGCTAACGAGCCAACCTCAGCCAACGAGCCAATCTCAGCCACCCTCGCCAACGAGCCAATCTCAGCCAACCTCGCCACCGAGCCAACCTCAGCCAACCTCGCCACCGAGCCAATCTCAGCCAACCTCGCCACCGAGCCAACCTCAGCCAACCTCGCCAACGAGCCAATCTCAGCCACCCTCGCCAACGAGCCAACCTCAGCCACCCTCGCCAACGAGCCAATCTCAGCCAACCTCGCCAACGAGCCAATCTCAGCCAACCTCGCCAACGAGCCAATCTCAGCCAACCTCGCCACTAGCAACCAGCAACCAACAGCCAAATCCGTAAACGCGCGCTACGCCAACCTCAATGCTGGCCTGAACGACCGCCTCGCGTTTGTAAAAAGTCTTTTTGGCGGCGACGACCACGACTACCAGCGCGTCGTTGCCTACTTGGCAACGCTTGAATCCAAGGCTGAATGCGAAACCTTTATTCGCGAAGCCGTTCAGCCGGAGTACGACTGGAGCAAGTGCCCCGACGTGGCCGAGCGCTTCATGAACCTGGTCTACGCCCGCTTCGAATAGATGGGCAAACTGGTGCTGGTTCCGACCCCAATCGGAAACCTCGGCGACATCACCGACCGCGCAAAAAGTGCACTGGTTGAGGCCGACGTCGTCCTGGCCGAAGACACCCGAACGACAGGTAAGCTGCTGAAATTGTTAGGTTTAGAAGCAAAGCTTCGCGCCTACCACATGCACAACGAGCACGCACAAGCCGACGGGATCGTGCGCATGATCGCCGACAGCTCTGGGCACGTGGCTCTTGCGAGCGACGCCGGAACTCCCGGCATTAGCGACCCCGGTTTTTTACTGGTGCGTGCCTGCATCCAGGCTGGGGTCGTGGTTGAAGCACTCCCGGGCCCCACCGCCCTTATTCCGGCCCTTGTGGCGAGTGGGTTTCCGTGCGATCGATTTGTGTTTGAGGGCTTTGTTCCGCAAAAAAAAGGTCGCCAAACGCGAATCCAAAGTTGGCGCAGCGAGGCGCGCACCATCGTGGCCTACGAATCGCCGCACCGGCTGCGCAAGTTGCTGGGCGAAATCGTTGAATGGTTGGGGCCTGACCGCGGAATGTGCGTCGTTCGGGAACTCAGCAAGTTGCACGAAACCTACCACCGCGGAACCGCCGCAGAGCTCGCCGCATACTTTACCGACGTCGAACCGCGGGGCGAACTCGTGGTTGTAGTTGAGGGGGCCAAATCCCCCGCTAAATCAGACGAAGAATGAGCGCTGCATCCCGCCGACACCGACCCTTTGGCCACTGGAGCCCCGAACCCGGTCAACCATGGGTGATTGCGGGTCCGTGCTCGGCAGAGTCCCTTGAACAGGTCCTCGAAACGGCCCGCGCGCTCAAAGCCGACGGGCGGACCCAACTCTTTCGCGCCGGAGTGTGGAAGCCCCGAACCCGACCAGGTGCCTTTGAGGGAGCTGGATACAACGCGCTGGAATGGCTGCAAATTATGCGCACAGAGGTGGGACTTCCGTTTGTCATTGAGGTGGGCAACCCACAGCATGTAGAGCGCGCTTTGGCCGCCAAAGCCGATGCCGTTTGGGTCGGAGCGCGCACCACCGTCAACCCCTTTTACGTCCAAGAGATCGCTGAGGCGCTCAAGGGAAGCCAGATTCCGGTCCTCGTCAAAAACCCCATTCACGCCGATGTAGGCTTGTGGTTGGGCGCCCTCGAACGGCTTGACAAGATGGGCTTGAGCGACCTTGCTGCGGTACACCGCGGATTTTTTGCGACGCACCCCGAGCCCTACCGAAACGACCCGCGCTGGGAACTCACCTTTGAACTTCGCCGACAGGTTCCGGACTTGCCTATTTTTTGCGATCCCAGCCACATCGCGGGACAACGCGACCTCGTGGAGTCCGTATCGCAAATCGCAATGGACCTCGCTCTGGACGGATTGATGATTGAAATTCATCCGCAACCCGACGAAGCGCTTAGCGATGCCGCCCAGCAGATAACCCCAGCTCGCTTTACGGCACTGCTTGACCGACTGGCCAACTACCTCGAAAAAGCAGACCCATCAGCGGTGACGGCTAGCTTGAGTTCCGACCGCGACCAGCTCGACCAAATTGACGCCCAACTCGTGGACCTCATTAAGCACCGCCAAGAGATTGTCGAGCGCCTGGCCCACCGCAAACTTGAACTCGGAGCCAGCGTGTTTCAAATGGACCGGTGGCTCGATATGCTCGAGCAGCGCGAGTCCCAAGCAGCCGGAGTCGGGCTCGATCCGAAGTACGTCAAGGCCTTTTTTGAACTGGTTCACCGCTACTCAGTACAGCACCAAGCGGCAATTTATCAGGCACAGCGCCGCGAAGATCAATGAGTACTCCGCGCCGAAAGTGGTGGACGCTGCCGCCCAAGTCAGACCCCGTTGCCGTAGCCGCGCTCGAGCGTCAGGTCGACCGGCCCATGGCAGAGCTGCTCGCGCTGCGCGGATTCCACAACCTCGACGAGGTCCGCGATTGGATTCAAGGCACCGATCCTGACGAAGTCAACCCACTCGAAATGGCGGGCATGGCCGAGGCCTCTGAACGCCTGGCTGTGGCGCGAGCCCAAGGAGAGCTCGTGTTTTTGTTTGGCGACTACGACGTCGACGGAACCACCGCCGTTTCGGTAGGCACGCTTGCGCTTCGGGCTGGCGGATGGCGCAGCGAAGCCTACATCCCCGACCGCTACCGCGAGGGCTATGGGCTATCAAAGGCGGGCATCGACCGGGCCGTGGAAGTTGGCGCCAAAGTGCTCATCGCCCTCGACTGCGGCGTCAAGGCATTCGATGAAATCGACTACGCCGTGGCACAAGGCCTCGACGTGATTGTGGCAGACCACCACCAGCCCGAGGAACGCTTGCCCAACGCACTCGCAGTGCTCGACCCCCTTCGAAGCGACTGCAGCTTTGGCCACACGTACCTCTCAGGATGCGGAGTGGGCTTTATGCTGTGGCGCAGTGCCTACGGCGCGGCCGGATTGGATGCTTCAGAACTCGACGCCCACCTGGACTTGCTTGCACTGAGTATTGCGGCAGATATGGTTCCGATGGTTGGCCTCAACCGACGCTGGCTCATTCAGGGCATGGAGCTCATCAACACGAAGCCCCGTCCCGCTTTGCAAGCGCTTATTGGCGAGCGGCGCGGACCCGTCAGTGCCCGAGACCTCAGCTTCAGCGTCGCCCCCAAAATCAACGCTGCCGGCCGCATGGACCATGGGTTGCGCGCTGTGCAGCTGCTCACCGCCACCGACCTGGGGCCTATTGAACAGTTTAGCCAAGACCTTCACGACCTCAACACGACCCGACGGAGTACCGAGCGCCGCATGGTCGACGAAGCCCTCGAAATGGCCGAAGAAGTGGCAGACGACCTTGCCTTGGTTCTCTACCACCCCGACTGGCACAAGGGCATCGTGGGGCTCATTGCCCAGCGCGTCGCCGAACGCTTCTACCGGCCTGTCGTGGCCTTCACCGAGCACGAAGGCGTGCTTTCGGGCAGCGCCCGCAGTGCGCCGGGCCTTGACTTGTACGCCGCACTCGACGACGCCAGCGCCCACCTCATTCAGTTTGGCGGGCACAAAGCTGCCGCCGGAATGACCTGCTTGCCCGAAAACCTCGACGAATTCAGAATCGCCCTCAACGCAGCCGTCGACCGCCGCTGGCCCGAAGCCATGCGCCAGCCGCAAATCTCGGTGGACGTGGTGCTCCGCATCGACGAAGTCACTCCGCGCTTGCTGCAGCTTCAGGACCGACTCGAACCCTTCGGCGTTGGCAATCCGGCTCCCGTCTGGGGCGTTCGCGGCGTGGAACTCGCCTACACTAAAAAAGTGGGCGCAGAAGGCGAACACCTTCAGGTTGAACTTTTTGACCCCTTTCGCCAGCGTTCACTTCGCGGAATCTACTTTCAGTGGGGGGACGACTCGGTTCCCGAAGGCCTTGTGGACGCGGCCTTTCAGCTCTCGTGGAACGAGTACCGCGGCGAGCGCAGCGTGCAAGCACGCCTCTTAGACCTACAGCCGACCTCGGGACAGGCCTACCTTTGACCCATGGGAAAAGGCAAGCTTGAAAAGTTCGCCCAGTTGGACGCAATGCCGCACGTCGTCCAGCCGAGCAAAGAAGAGATTTTGGGTACATTCCGCCTGCGCGGACAGTGGAAGTCCGATTTTTTTAAGTCCGACCGACCCCTTGTCGTAGAACTCGGCTGCGGACGCGGCGAATACACCGTCGCACTCGCCCGACGCGAACCCGACAAAAGCTACCTAGGCATCGACATTAAGGGAGCCCGAATCTGGAAAGGCGCTACAGAGGCCCAAGCCGAAGGCCTGGCCCAAGTGGGCTTCTTGCGCACCCGCATCGAGTGGCTAGAACAAGCCTTTGCCCCGGGCGAAATCGACGAGCTCTGGATCACTTTTCCCGATCCGCAAATCAAGTTTCAGCGCACCAAGCACCGCATGGTCAACCCCAACTTTTTGGCGCGCTACCAGCGATTGCTCAAGCCGGGCGGGGTCCTTCACCTCAAAACCGACAGCGAATTCCTGCACGGCTACCTGCACGGAATCCTTGAGCTCCAAGGTCACGAAGTACTTGAGACCTACCACGACGTCTACCGCCAACTCGAGCCCTACCCCGACCACGTAGCATTTGCCTGCCAGACCTACTACGAGCGGCTCTTCATGGACAAGGGCAAAACGATTACATACCTCAAGTTCCGATTCGCGTGAGCGCGCCGGAATCCGACTTTTTTCAGCGCGTCTACGCGGTCGTGCGCCAGATTCCGGCCGGCCGAGTCACCAGCTACGGCGCCATTGCCCGCTACCTCGGCAGCGCTGGCGGAGCCCGAACCGTCGGATACGCCATGAACGCGGCCCACAGCCTGCCTGACGTTCCCGCCCATCGGGTGGTGAACCGCCTCGGAATCCTCACGGGCAAGCACCACTTTGGCGGATTCACCGCCATGCAGCAGCAGCTCGAGGCCGAGGGCATTGAGGTCGTAGACGACCAAATTCAGCACTTCGAGCGCTGCTTTTGGGATCCAATGCGCGAACTTTAGTCTGTGAACCGCGACGAAGCCCTGGCCTACGCCTCTGAACTCCCCCACGCTGAAGTGACGACTCCCTTTGGGCCCGACCATGTCGTGCTCAAGGTTGCGGGCAAGATGTTTGCCATCATCCCGTTGGACGAGCCCGAGCCGGTGGGTATGGCGCTGAAGTTTCCGCCCGAGCAGCTCGACGACCTGCGCGCAGAGTACCCTTGCCTTGAGCGGGCGTCGCACATGAGCCCCGTCCACTGGAGTGCCGTGCGCCTCGACGGAAGCGCCCCCAACCGCATACTCACCGCCTGGATCCGCCAGTCCTACAACCTCGTGGTCGCCGGACTACCCAAAAAAACCCAAGCCAACTACCCCACCCTATGAAAAACCGCATTGTCAATTACTTCATCCAAGGCCTGCTCTACACGACGCCCTTGGCGCTTACCGCGTACGTCCTCATCTGGGCACTCAGTTCCTTGGACTCAATCATTCCCTTTGACATTCCGGGGCTTGGGCTGCTGACGCTCCTTGTTGGGGTGACCCTCGTCGGATTCTTGGGCAACTTCGCCGTCAAAACTCCACTTGTCAAGTTGGTGGATGGCTTGCTTGAAAAGGTTCCGCTCGTGAAACTCGTGTACAGCTCGACCAAAGACGTCATGAAAAGCTTGACTGGCAAAAAGAAGGGATTCGAAAACGCCGTCTTGGTGCGAATGGCGCCCGACAGCGAGGTGCGCAAGGTTGGATTCGTGACCGACGATACGCTCCGAGAGCTTGGTAACGCGCCCGAAGGCTATGTGATGGTCTATGTTCCGCTCGCGTTGACCATAATGGGCGACATGTACGTGGTTCCGCCGAGCTACGTCGAGCCGCTGAACGGCAAAACCGGCGACATTATGAAGTACATCATCGCCGGAGGCGTTACCGGGCAGGGATAGTCCGCAGCTTAACTCCGCCGCGCGCCCTGAACGCGGACCTTCCACTGGCCCTCAAGCATGCTCGAGAGCGCCGAATAGACCACGCTAAACGCTAGGGCCGACCAAAATCCGCCCACGGTGAATCCGTCGACCCAATCGCTTGCAAGCAGCACTACTCCGGCGTTGATTACCAGCAAAAAGAGGCCAAATGTGACGACCGTAAGCGGAATCGTAAAGATGACCAGCAGCGGCTTGATCGTGGAGTTCAGCAGCGCGAGCACCACCGACAACCAAATTGCGGTGGTGAATTGATCCAAGTCCACTCCGGGTAGCAACCAAGCCGTTCCAAATGCCGCTAAGGTGCGCGCGATTAAACGTACACCCCAAGACGGGCGCTGTGTGGGTATGTTCATACAATAGGGTTCGCAACGATTATACCACGCGCTGCAGTTCTGCCCTAAGGGCGTTGCGCATGGCCTGAATGTTCATAAACTCGGTCATTTTGAGTTGGCGTTCTGCCTCGTCCGTCAGGGCTCCCAACTCCACAATCAATTCTTTGATTCGGTCCTCCAAACGGTGTTCTTTAAACCTAAGAAGGCACTCGTGTACGTGGCTCGAGAGCTGCTCTTCAACCGCCCCAATGTAAATGCTCTTTCGCGACCAGTCCGCCAGTTGGTGGCGTTCGGTCAAGCATTCTGCGGCGGTTGCTGCCATCGACGGATCCTCGTGGCGCACAAAGTACTCGGGGCCCAAAATGCGTTCCTCAGCCTGCCATACCGCGAGCATTTCTGCAAACATCCGCTGGTAGGGCGCGTGTGCAAACTCAAGCTCGTCCCCGCTTACGTCGTCCAAAATGAGCGCTGCCGCGGCGTCCTCGTGCTCGAGTCCGTCCGGGCCCATCCACTTTACCCGCTCGCTGCCGTGCTGCAGCAAAACCTTAATCAAGGCCTCTTCTACCGCCAACGGGCGCGGAGCCTGCGGCCGCTGCACCTGCATTTCAGGCACATTCGGATCCTCGTACGGATCCCTATCTGGCCTTCGCTGGCTCGCGTTCTTGAGCTCGACTCCGCGAATGCGCTCCATCTCGGCGTAGAGGCTGCGCTCCTCGATTCCGAGGCGCTGCGCACTGTCGCGCAGGTACACTTCGCGCAAAATCCCATTCGGAATCTTCGCCACCGACTGCACCACATCCCGAACCACTTCAGCACGGCGAATGGGGTCTTGGGCTTGGCCCTCGTCGGTCAGTGCTTCAACCTTAAACTGAATAAAGTCAACCTCGTGCTCGGTGAGGTAGGTATTGAGCGCTTCGGAATCCATCGACCGCGCAAGCGAGTCCGGATCCTCACCCACTGGCAAGGGCACGGCCCTCACGTAAAGTCCTTCTTCGAGGAGCAGGTCAATTCCGCGAAACGATGCCCGGATTCCGGCCTTGTCACCGTCGTACAGGAGCGTAACGTGCTCGGTGAGGCGTTTAATCAAGCGGATTTGATCCAGCGTGAGCGCGGTTCCGCTCGACGAAACCACGTTGTGCACCCCTCCCTGGTGCATGCTGATCACGTCGGTATAGCCCTCGACCAGGTACACTTTATTGGCGCGGCTGATCGACTGCTTGGCCTGAAAAAGGCCATAGAGAACCTGAGACTTGTGGTAAATCTCTGACTCAGGGCTGTTCAGGTACTTCGCGGTTTTGGCATCGCTGCGCAGCACGCGTCCGCCAAATCCGACCACGCGTCCACTCAAGGAATGAATCGGGAACATGGCGCGTCCCCAGAATCGGTCCACCAAATCTCCCGTCTCGCGCTTGATGCACAAGCCGGTAGCCTCTAAAAATTCACTTTGGTAGCCCGCCTTCAGCGCGGCCTTTGCAAAGGTGTCGCGTCCCTCAAGGTGAAAGCCAAGTTCAAACTTCTTGATCGTCTCGTCGGTGAATCCTCGCTCGCGAACGTAGGCCAATCCCACGGCGCGGCCGTGGTCGTCGTTCCACATCCACTCGCTAAACTGCTTGAGGGCGAATGCGTTGACTGAAAACATGCTCTCGCGTCGGTCGCGCACGGCGTCCTGCTCGGGAGTGGACTCTTCTTCTTCAATTTCAACATTGTACTTTTTGGCGAGCCAGCGAAGTGCATCGGGGTACGTCAGCTGTTCGTGCTCCATCAAAAACGTCACGACCGAGCCGCCCTTGCCCGACGAAAAGCATTTAAAAATGCCTTTGGACGGAACCACATAAAATGAGGGCGTCTTCTCTTGCGTAAACGGACTCAGCCCCCGAAAGGAGCCTCCGCTTCGCTTCAGCGTCACGAATTCACCCACCACCTCCTCAATGCGCGCGGCATCGAGAATGCGGTCAATAGTGGCTGGTGAAATGAGTCCCATAAACTTGAAGGTAGGAATTATTTGGCCCGCTGGCCCACAAAATCCACAAGAACTTCAAGGGCTTGACGGGCTTCACCGGCGGGAAACTCTGCCAAGATTCCACGTGCCTCACCGAGGTAGTGGTCCCGTCGTTCGCGGGCGTAGTCAAGGCCTCCGAGCGACGCCACATCGGTCATCAGAATGCGAATGCTCTCAGGGTCATTGGACTTTCGGCGCACAATGCGCATCAGCTCACGCTTTTTGGCAGAATCCGCACGGCGCAGAGCATAAATCAACGGAAGCGTCATTTTTTGCTCGCGCACGTCAATTCCCGAAGGCTTGCCGCTCTGCCCGTAGGCCTGGTAGTCGAGTAAGTCGTCCTGAATTTGAAAGCCCATTCCCAGGGCGTTTCCAAAGGATTCCGCCCGCCGCACTTCTGCCTCGGCGGCCCCCGTTGACGCCGCTCCCACGGCACAGCACGACGCCATCAGCGAAGCCGTCTTCTTTTGAATAATGTCGTAGTATACCGACTCATCAATGTCAAGCCGCCGTGCCTTTTCGATCTGAAGGAGCTCGCCCTCGCTCATGGCCCGCACCGCGGTGCTCACAATCTTAAGTAGGTCGTGGTCCCCGGACTCCACCGCGAGCAGCAGCACGCGAGAAAGCATGTAGTCACCCACGAGCACTGCAATTTTATTCTTCCATAGCGCGTTGATCGAGAACATCGAACGTCGCACTGCAGACTCGTCAACCACGTCGTCGTGCACCAGTGTGGCTGTATGCATCAACTCTACGAGTGTCGCGCCCCGAAAACTCCGTTCGGCCACGCGACCATAGGCTTTCGCCACCAAAAACACAAGCGATGGCCTCAGCTGCTTGCCCTTTTGCCGCACCACATACCGCAAAATCAAATCCAGCAGCGCAACCTTTGAGCTGAACGCCTTTGGAAACTCCTTATTGAACTGCGTCAGTTCGGCGCGGATGGGATCACGAAAGTCCATACCTACTTAATGCCGCGGGCCTTACAAAGTTCTTCGTAGGCATCTTGAATTTGCCGAAAAGTTGCCTCAGCCTCTTTGACCACATCATCACCCATGCCCTGAAGGGCGTCTGGATGGTACTTTTTAACCAGCTTCCGGTAGGCGGATTTAATGTCGGAATCGCTTGCATTCGCAGCCAATCCAAGCACCTCATAGGGATCCCTGCGCTTTGCGCTGGGGCGGTGCAGCAGTTCCTGGCGGTCAAAATCCGATTGATTTAAACCCAAGTACTGAGCGATGCGCGCAATAATTTGCCGCTCTGATGGCTGAAGATCACCATCCGCATACGCCAATGCAAACAAGAATCCGACAATTTGAATTCGTCCCTGTAGGCTCATATGGCGCCGAACTTCACTGCATACGGTCGTAAGTGCGGGCTGTTCCTGAACGACTTGCTTAAAAAACCGAAAAGCCTCATTTGCGCGATCGATGCCAAACCACTGCTTGAATTGTTCGCGGACGAAACTGAGTTCGCGGTCGTCGACCCTTCCGTCGGCCTTGATCACCATGGAGGCCAGCACGAGTAACGAAGCATGAAAGTCCCGTTCTGACGTCGGCACACTCGCGCCTTTCTCGTCTTTGGACCAAAAATCAGACAAAGCGTTTCCTACCGCCGCTCCAAGCAGCGCCCCTACTGGTCCGCCAAGCGCCCATCCAAGGCCACCGCCAAGCCACGTAGTCCACCGCTTCATGCGAAGCGAAGGTACGTCCGAGGACTTAGGTGCTCAAGTAGTACGCCAAACTTCCGACGATGCCCAAGATCACCACGAGCACCACAATCTGTGTGGTCGTGGCAGCCTTGTCGTGCTCCAGCTCCTCTTTTTGGTGCCGCCTGCGGAGCTCTTCCACATCGCGGCTATTGCTTTGTTGCCTTGCCATGGATTTCAGAAATCTTAATTCCCTATTAAGGTACGCAAATTCCTGAATAACAATGTTTAACTAATAAAAAAATGCCCACTTAGAGGCGGGCATTTTTGGCAATAATTGCAAATTCACAGCTTATGAGCCACAGGCCTCACATGCATCTGGATTATCGAGCGAGCAGGCGACTGCCTCTTCGGCACTGTAGATCTTTACCTCAGGGGTGTCCATGGCCGCCAACGCCTCTTGCTGCTGCTTCACCAAATCTACCTCGCTAAACACTTCAGCTGAAGGTGCGGCTTCGGATCGCTTCTTTACGGTAAACTTAATCGCCGCAGAGGCCGCCTTCGTGCGCAAGTAGTACATACCCGTTTTAAGGCCTTTCTTCCAGGCATAGAAGTGCATCGACGTGAGCTTGCCCATGTTCGGTGACTCCACAAAAAGATTGAGTGACTGCGACTGGTCAATGAACAACCCACGGTCGGCCGCCATGTCGATAATGTCGCGCATGGAAAGCTCCCATACAGTCTTGTACAGCTCTTTGATGTTGTCTGGAATTCCGTCAATCGACTGAATCGACCCATTGTTGGCCATAATGGCGTTCTTCAGGTCGTCGTTCCAAAGTCCGAGCTTGACCAAATCCACCAACAGGTGCTTATTCACTACAATGAACTCGCCTGAAAGCACGCGGCGCGTGTAGAGGTTGCTCGTGTAGGGCTCAAAGCACTCGTTGTTTCCGAGGATCTGCGAAGTCGAAGCCGTAGGCATCGGGGCAACGAGCAGCGAATTACGTACCCCGTGCTTCATCACCTCTTTGCGAAGTGACTTCCAGTCCCAACGTCCGCTCAGTTCGTCTTCGGTTACGCCCCAAAGATTGAATTGGAACTTGCCCTCGCTGATCGGTGAACCTTGGAAGGTTTCGTACGCTCCGTCCCTTTTGGCTAAATCGCACGACGCAGTCACCGCAGCAAAGTAGATGGTCTCAAAAATGTCCTTGTTCAGCTGGCGCGCCTCTGGCGAGGTGAACGGCAAGCGAAGCTTGATGAACGCATCGGCCAAACCTTGCACACCTAAACCCACGGGACGGTGGCGCATGTTCGAATTGCGCGCCTCAGGGACTGGGTAGTAGTTCTGGTCGATTACATCGTTTAGGTTGTGGGTAACCTTATACGTGGTCTCGTAGAGCATTTGGTGGTCAAAGGCACCGTTGTCCACATACTTGGGGAGTGCAATTGACGCTAGGTTGCAGACCGCAATCTCATCGGGCGCCGTGTATTCGAGAATCTCGGTGCACAGATTGGACGAGCGAATGGTTCCCAAGTTCTTTTGGTTGGACTTCTCGTTGGCCGCGTCTTTGTAGAGCATGTACGGGGTTCCCGTCTCGATTTGGCTCTCAAGAATCTTGGTCCATAACTCGCGTGCCTTGATGGTACGGCGGCCCTTGCCGGCACGCTCGTAGTCTTCGTACATCACTTTAAACGCTTCACCGTACGCGTCGTACAGACCAGGGCACTCGTTGGGGCACATTAGGGTCCATTCTGCGTCGGCTTCAACCCGCTCCATGAACAAGTCTGAAATCCACATTGCGTAGAATAGATCGCGGGCACGAAGTTCTTCTTTGCCTGTATTCTTTTTGAGGTCTAAGAAGTCAAAAATGTCGGCGTGCCACGTTTCTAGGTAAATCGCGAACGAGCCTTTGCGCTTGCCTCCACCTTGGTCGACGTAGCGAGCGGTATCGTTAAAGACGCGAAGTAGCGGAATTAATCCATTTGAAGTTCCGTTCGTACCGCGGATGTAGGATCCAGTAGCGCGAACATTGTGAATGCTAAGTCCGATTCCACCGGCACTCTGCGAAATTTTCGCAGTCTGCTTGAGGGTATCGTAGATGCCGTCAATGCTGTCGTCTGCCATTTGAAGCAAAAAGCAACTTGACATTTGGGGCTTTGGTGTGCCAGAATTGAACAACGTCGGAGTAGCGTGGGTATACAGTCCGCGCGACATTCCGTCGTAGGTTTCAATGGCCGCCTGAATGTTCTCTTTGTGAATTCCGAGTGAAACACGCAAGAGCATTTGCTGGGGGCGCTCTGCAATGCGGCCGTTCGTACGAAGCAGGTACGAGCGCTCAAGCGTTTTAAATCCGAAGTAGTCGTAGTTGAAGTCGCGGTCGTAAATCACCGTGGAATCAAGGAGCTCCGAATTCTTCTCTACCAGCTCCATGACGTCGTCAGCGATGAGCGGCGATGCCTGGTTTGTCTTTGGATTGACGTACTGGTGCATTGCACGCATCGTTTCAGTGAACGACTTGTTGGTGTTCTTGTGCAGGTTGCTCACCGCGATGCGCGCTGCGAGCTGTGCATAGTCTGGGTGACGCACGGTCATCGACGCGGACACCTCTGCGGCTAAACTGTCTAATTCACTGGTCGTGACCCCGTCGTACAGACCCTCGATAACACGAAGGGCCACGGCAGTTGGATCGACGAGCGGGCTGAGTCCGTAGCAGAGTTTCTGAATCCGAGCGGTAATCTTATCGAACTTGACGGCTTCCTTGCGGCCGTCGCGCTTTATAACGTGCATCATGCGCTGGAAGCGATTTAGAATTCAGAGTCAAATGAGAACGTATCCACGTTGGACTCAGCCTCAGCGCCCACGCCGGCCTTGCGGTAGTCCGAAACGCGCTTCTCAAAGAAGTTGGTCTTGCCCTCAAGCGAGATCATGTCCATGAAGTCAAACGGATTCTCTTTGTTGTACACGCGGTCGCAGCCCAACTCACTCAAAAGGCGGTCGGCAACAAACTCTAGGTACTGCGCCATTAGGCGGCTGTTCATTCCGATCAAATCCACAGGAAGCGACTCAGTGATGAACTCGCGCTCAATATCCAAAGCTTCAACGATGATCTGCGTAATGCGCGCCTTGGGGACCTTGTTCACCAAGTGGTGGTTGTGCAGGTGTACCGCAAAGTCGCAGTGCATGCCTTCGTCACGGCTGATTAGCTCGTTTGAGAAGGTCAGCCCAGGCATCAAGCCGCGCTTCTTCATCCAGAAGATAGAACAGAATGCGCCACTGAAGAAAATTCCCTCGACGGCGGCGAACGCGATGAGGCGCTCTGCAAAAGATGGCGACTGGATCCAGCGAAGGGCCCAATCGGCCTTTTTCTTAATCGCCTCAAACGTATCAATCGCGTTGAACAGTTGGTGGCGCTCAGCCGGATCCTTCACGTAGGTATCAATCAGCAGAGAGTAGGTCTCGCTGTGAATGTTCTCCATCATGATCTGGAAGCCGTAGAAAAACTTGGCTTCGGTGTACTGCACCTCATTGACGAAATTCTCAGCAAGATTCTCGTTCACAATACCATCTGAGGCCGCAAAAAATGCCAAAATGTGCTTGATGAAGTACTGCTCGTCAGCCGTCAGCTTGTTCTCCCAGTCGCTCAGGTCCTGGTGTAGGTCAATTTCTTCTGCAGTCCAAAAACTTGCCTCTGCCTTCTTGTAGATATCCCAGATGTCGTTGTGCTCAATAGGAAAGAGCACGAAGCGGTTTGGGTTCTCGCTGAGAATCGGTTCGTTAGTGTTGGTAGTGTCGCTCATCGTTCGTTTTTGTTTTTTATATCCGCTTGATTAACAAAACATTAGCATTTCGAAGCGGATTAGCTTTACGTGAGGGGCTGTTTTGTGCCTTACAAAAGTTGAAAACATCTGCCGGCGGGGCAAGACATAGATTTGAACATTATACCATAGTTTTCAACAAAGCCCTCAGGCCGTGCCGCGCTCCTGCTGGAGCGCCTCGTGCACCTGCTCCGCTTCGTCGTACCAATCTGACCCATAGGCTCTTATGAGCGGATCTTTCAAAAAACGAAAAACGGGGACCTGCAGCGATTTTCCCAAGCTGCACGCGGGCTCGCAGACCTTCCAGTGGTCCACGTTCAACGCGTCGTATGCACGGTAGGAAGTAACCCGAATGGGGTACAAATGGCACGAAAGAGGTTTGGGCCAGTCTACTGCGCCGTCGCGGTAGGCGCGCTCAATTCCGCAGAACGAGGTTCCGCCTTCAAAAACCACATACGCGCATTCTTTACCGGCCACGAGCGGCGTGACCCATTCGCCGTCGGTGTCGCGCACGTAGGAACCTTGCTCGGCCAAGGCCGCCAAACCCTCGGGCCGCAAGTAGGGCTCTACAGCAGGCCGAATGCGGTCAAGCACTTCGAGTTCATCGTCGCGCAGCGGCGCACCCGCATCACCTTCAACGCAGCACGCCCCCTTGCACTTGCCGAGGTCGCACACAAAGGCGTGCGAAAAAACTTCATCTGAGGCTAACGTATTCCCAATGGCGATCACGGTCACAAAAGTAGCCGCTCCGCCGGCAACGCACTACCTTTGGGGCATCGTGAATTTTTCAGAAATCCTCAGCGTAACCATGGTCCTCTTTGCGGTGATCGATATCATCGGGAGTATTCCTGTGGTCATTTCGCTCCGCAACCGAGTGGGCCACATTCAGAGCGAGAAGGCGACTTTGGCCGCCACCATCATCATGATTCTCTTTCTGTTTGTGGGTGAGGGAATCCTCAAACTCTTCGGGGTGGACGTGGCCTCGTTTGCCGTGGCTGGCTCACTCGTCCTGTTCTTTTTGGCGCTCGAAATGATTCTCGGGGTACGCATTTACAAGGAGGCAGAACCGGAGTCTGCCAGTATTGTGCCCATTGCGTTTCCGCTTATTGCCGGTGCCGGAACCTTAACCACCCTAGTTTCAATTCGTTCTGAATACGAAACCATCAACATTATCATCGGAATCCTGATCAACTCCGTTCTCGTGTACGTCGTACTCAAAAACACGCGTCGCCTTGAGCACGTACTCGGAAAAAACGGAATCAACGTCCTTCGCAAAGTATTTGGAATCATTTTGTTAGCCATTTCGGTAAAGCTGTTTACGAGCAACTTGCCCACACTTTTATCCTAATTCCGCCATGTCGACCCCTAGCCCCGAAGAGGCCTTTAAGCGCGTCATTGCCCACGCCAAAGAGTACGGTTTTATTTTTCAGTCGAGCGAGCTCTACGATGGGCTGAGCGCAGTGTACGACTACGGCCAGAACGGGGTGCTCCTCAAAAACAACCTTCGCCAGTTCTGGTGGAAGGCGATGGTGCAGCTCCAGGGAAATGTGGTCGGGTTGGATTCCGCCATTTTTATGCACCCCACAGTGTGGAAGGCCAGTGGTCACGTCGATGCGTTCAACGATCCGATGATCGACAACAAAGACAGCAAGAAGCGCTACCGCGCTGACGTGTTGGTCGAGGACTACGCCGAAAAACTTCGCCAAAAAGCCGACAAAGAAGTCGAGAAAGCCAAAGCTCGCTTCGGCGAAACGTTTGACGAAGCGCTGTACCGGAGCACGAACGCCCGTGTGGTGGAGTACCTCAGCAAGGCCAACGAAGCCCTTTCGCGCTTTAACACGGCCCTCGAGGCCGGCGACTTGGCGGCCGCTCGCCAGGTCATCATCGACGAACAAATCACCTGCCCAGTGAGCGGAAGCGCGAATTGGACCGAGCTACGCCAGTTCAACCTGATGTTCGCGACCAAGATGGGTTCGGTTGCTGAAGAGGCGAGCGACCTGTACCTGCGCCCCGAAACCGCCCAGGGCATCTTTGTCAACTTTCTCAATGTGCAAAAGACGGGGCGCATGAAGCTTCCGTTTGGTATTGCACAAACGGGTAAGGCGTTTCGCAACGAAATCGTAGCACGTCAGTTCATCTTTAGAATGCGCGAGTTCGAGCAGATGGAGATGCAGTACTTCGTTCGCCCCGGAAGCGAAATGGAATGGTACGCGCACTGGAAGCATGCGCGCATGCAGTGGCACCTCGCCCTTGGCTTAGGATCGGAACGCTACCGCTTTCACGACCATGAGAAGTTGGCCCACTACGCGAATGCCGCCGCCGATATTGAGTTCCAGTTTCCGTTCGGATTCAAAGAACTCGAAGGCATTCACTCACGCACCGACTTTGATTTGAGCCGCCACTCTGAATTCTCAGGTCGTAAAGTCCAGTACTTTGACCCCGAAACCAACGAGTCCTACACCCCGTACGTGGTCGAAACTTCAGTGGGTCTCGACCGCCTGTTCTTGGCGGTTCTGTCGACTGCTCTTGACGAAGAGGTGCTCGAGGACGGCTCCACGCGAAGCGTACTTCGCCTTCCGTATGCAGTTGCCCCCACTCAAGTTGCTATTTTGCCGCTTTTGAAGAAGGATGGCCTGCCTGAACTCGCCCAAAAAGTCTACGAAGAGCTGCGTTGGGACTTCCAGGTATCAGTCGACGAGAAGGACGCCATTGGCAAACGCTACCGCCGCCAAGACGCCGTTGGAACTCCGTACTGCGTTACTGTGGATCATCAATCAATTGTAGACCAAACTGTTACACTTCGCGACCGCGACAGCATGAAGCAAGACCGCATTCCAATCTCTGAATTATCAGCCCGTTTGCACGCATCGGTGTCGATGACTTCGCTCCTGAAAAAATTAGCTTGAGCGCACCCTCTTGCACAGCGAAAAAATTCATATACCTTTGCAGTGGATTTCGAAGTCCTAAACAATTAAAAACCAAAACCCAAAATGAAAAAAGTAAGCTTTTTTCTGAGCGCCCTGGCCCTCGTTGCTTTCGCCGCTTGCAACAACACCGCTGAAGAAGCAGTTGTTGAAGAGACTGTAGACACGACCGTGGTTGAAGAGGCAGTTACTGAAGACACCACCGCTGTAGAAGCTACCGAAGAGGTTGCTGCTGAAGGCGAAGAGGCTGCTGCTGAGTAATTTCTCTAGAGCTCTAAAGAGAGAGGCCATCCGATAGGGTGGCTTTTTTTATGGCATCTGGTTTGAACGCAAGGACCGCCCCATGCTGCCACGCCAAAAACAAGCAATGAGAAACCAGTAACTAGTTACCAGTGACTAGCTACACCCCAAAGAGTTCCACTTGGACTCCGGCCTTGTGCAAGAACTCCACTCCCGAAAGGTCTTTGTATTCGGTGGAATACACCACGCGTCGAATTCCGGCCTGGTGAATAAGTTTACTGCACTCGCGGCATGGGGACATCGTCAGATAGAGCGTTGCCCCTTCGCACGATTGAGTTGTTGAAGCCACTTTGAGTATGGCATTGGCCTCGGCATGCAGTACGTACCATTTGGTGTAGCCCTCTTCGTCTTCGCAGAAGTTTTCGAACCCGCTGGGCGTGCCGTTGTATCCGTCTGAAATAATGCTGCGACCCTTTACAATGAGTGCGCCCACTTGGCGCCGTTGGCAATGAGAGAGCTTAGACCACTCGGCCGCCATCCGCAGATAGGCTGCGTCATACTTTGCGGTTTTTACGTCAGCCATAGCTTCTGAGAGGGTCCTTGTGCCCAGGGCGGGAATCGAACCCGCACTCCAGGGGAACACGAGTTTGAGTCGTGCGCGTCTACCAATTCCGCCACCTGGGCAAGGAAGGGCAAAAGTACACAATAAATTCGTACATTTGCACCCCCTGAAGAAATCTCCTATGGAACCCATTGCCAAACTCTTTACCGGAACAGCTACGGCCTCGCTCGCAGAAGCGATTGCGGCAGAGTACGGTCAGGGCTTGGGCAAGGTATCCATTCAGCCCTTTTCAGACGGCGAATATGTGCTTTGGTTTGACGAATCCGTACGCGGACGTCGGGTGTTTTTGATTCAAAGCACCATGCCTTCATCTGAAAATCTCTTTGAGCTTCTTCAGATGATTGATGCCGCCAAACGCGCATCTGCACGCCACATTACTGCAGTGATTCCGTACTATGGATACGCACGTCAGGACCGCAAAGACAAGCCGCGCGTTCCGATCACCAGCAAGCTTGTGGCAAAGCTCCTCGAGGCCGCGGGCGCAACCCGGGTCATGACGATGGATCTTCACGCGGACCAGATTCAAGGCTTCTTTGAGGTCCCTGTAGACCACCTGTACAGCAGCAGCATTTTTATTCCGGACATTGAACGCCTTCAGCTCGAGAACCTCACCATTGCCTCACCTGACGTGGGCGGGTCGAAGCGCGCATCGGCGTACGGAAACCAGTTGGGCGCCGAAGTGGTTATTTGCTACAAGCAACGCAAAAAAGCCAACGTCGTCGACAAAATGACTGTAATTGGCGATGTCAAAGACCGTAACGTCATTCTTATGGATGACATGGTTGACACCGCAGGCACCTTGACCAAAGCCGCTGATATGCTTATGGAAGAGGGCGCCAAGTCGGTTCGGGCGTACTGCACCCACGGCGTCCTGTCAGGCAACGCCGTCGAGCGCATTGAAGCCTCGGCCCTCGACGAACTCGTCATTACTGACACCATACCTCTGAAGCGGAACAGTCCCAAAATCCGCACCCTCAGCGTAGCACCAATTTTCGCTTCGGTGATGCGCAAAGTCCAATCCAACGAGTCCATCAGCGACCACTTTTTGTTCTAAATCTCGATTCTCTAAGCCATGCAATCCGTAACACTCCAAGGCACCGTCCGCACCGAATTGGGCACCAAGTACGCCAAGCAGCTCCGCGACAAGGGCCACGTTCCCTGCGTGATGTACGGAGGTGACGCCCCTGTACACTTCTACGCTCCCATCCTCGCCTTCCGCGACCTCGTCTACACGGCTGAGGCACGCATGGCTTCAATTGAGCTTGAGGGCAAGACCTACAACGCGGTCATTCAAGACATGCAGTTCCACGTACTTAACGACGCGTTGACGCACGTTGACTTCATTCAAGTTCTTGACGGAAAGCCTGTGACCATCCAAGTGCCCATGGTACTTACGGGGAACTCTCGTGGTGTGCGCAACGGTGGTAAGTTGAAGTTCAGCCTCCGCACCCTCAAGGTCAAGGGCTTGATCAACGACCTTCCTTCATCTATTGAGCACGACATCACCGAGCTTCGCATTGGCCAAGCCATTCGCGTTGCCGATGTCAAAGCGGGTAAGCCGTACGAAATCCTCAACTCCGACAATGCTGTCGTAGTATCGATCGCAATGTCGCGTAACGCGGTTGCCGACACGGACGACGACGCCGGTGAAGAAGAAGCTGCGCCTGCCGAGGAAAGCGCAGAGTAGCAATGAAGAAGTTCCTCGTGGTGGGACTGGGCAACCCGGGCAGTGAATACGCCCGGACCCGTCACAACATCGGGTTCGACCTACTGGACGCCTGGGCTTCGGCCCACTCGGCGTCCTTTTCTACTTTACGCCTAGGCGATCGGGCCCAACTGAGCATCAAAGGCAGGACCATCGTGCTCATCAAGCCCAGTACCTACATGAACTTGAGCGGAAAATCCGTGCGCTATTGGCTCGAAGAAGAAAAAATTCCGATCGAGAACCTCGTCGTAGTGGTGGATGAGCTCGCACTACCCGTGGGGCACGTGCGACTCAAACTCAAAGGCTCAGACGGCGGGCACAACGGACTCAAAGACATTCAAGCCACGCTTGGCCGTCAGGACTACGCCCGACAGCGCATTGGCATCGGACAGCACTTTCCCAAAGGCCACCAAGTGGACTTTGTGCTCGGAAGGTGGACGCCCGAAGAGCTTGATCTGCTCAAGCCAGGCATGGACCGCGCAATCAAGCAACTCGAAACCTTTGTACTTGCCGGTCCGTCCATTGCGATGACTCAGTACAACCAATAGGCCGCCGCCTCGGGGCAAAACATGACTTTTGTGGGTATTTTACTCGGTTAACACCAAGTAATTTCGCAGCATGAAATTTTGGATTGGGGCATTTTTGCTATTTGCATCAAGCGCGGGATTGCGCGCTCAGGCCGTACTCACCGGGCGCATCAATGGTACACAAGGGGCACAGGCCGCATCAACCTGGGATGTCGTCCTCACTACCAGTCCCAACGTACGGGAATTCCGCACCAAGACCGATGCAGAGGGCCGATTTCGCTTTGAAAACCTGCCGTCGGGCCTTGCCAACCTCACCGTAACCGGCGACGAGGGGCTGTACGTCAAAACCATTCACGAACTGTGGATCAACGCCGTCAAGCCCAACGAATTAACCATTGACATCGAGCCAGTCCAGGTCCTCGGCGAAGCGGTCGTGACCGCGGACGCCTTTCGCAGCACCAACGAGTCGCCCCTCAGCATTAAGTCCATTGGCTGGGCCGAAATGCAGCGCATGCCCGGCGCCGTCCTCGACCTGTCCAAGGTCATTCAGTCCTTTCCCGGAATTTTGCCCAAACCGAGTTTTGGCTATGCCATCTCGCTGCGCGGGGGCTCGCCCGCTGAAAACGGGTACCGCTTTGATGGAATCGATATTCCTACCATTAACCACTTCTCGATTCAAGGCGCATCAGGCGGGGCCGTCAGCCTCATCAACCTAGACCACGTCCAAAACACCGAGCTTCAAACGGGCGCATTCGCAAGCGGCTTCGGAAACGTTTTAAGCGGAACCCTCTCGATGGAAGGACGAAATGGTCGTTCAGACCGCCTCGGCCTTCGCCTTACCCTCGGGCAAACCGACTACGGTGCTACGCTCGAAGGCCCCCTTGGCAAAAAAACGCGCTTCACCGCGAGTGCGCGCAACTCGTTCAGCCAGTACTACTTCCGTCTGTTTAAAATTCCTGTTTTGCCGGCCTATCAAGACGCCCAAGTGCGCGTGACGCACCAGATTGACCGCCGCCGCGACCTCACGTTGCTCGCCATTGGCGGCTGGGACCGCTACTTCTTGTACCCCGCCGACTCGAGCGCTTCAGACGCACTTTTGTACAACGTGGGCTACATTCCCGAGGGCACGCAGCGCACTGAGGTGGGCGGAATCCGGTTCCGCAGCTTTGACGAACGCGGTCAGTGGACCGTAGTGCTCAGCCAAGACCGCATCGTGAACCGTGCCGCTAAATTCAATGGCAACACAGGTCTTGAGGCTGACCGCCAACTGGCCTACGATGCCAACGAAACCAACCAGAGGCTGCGCCTCGAACGCCGGCAGTCCATGGGCCTCGGAACCTTGAGCTTCGGAGCAAGTCTTGAGCGACGCGCCTACCACTTGGATCTTTGGAACGTGCGCTGGACCGGTTCCGCCATTGATACCGTCGCACTCGCAGACACCACCGCCTACGGGACCGCCGCGGCCTTTGCCACCTGGGAGCAGCCACTCGGCCCAAGGGCGACAGCGACCTTCGGGTTCCGCGCTGATGCCGCAAGCGTTTCGGCGTCCACCGCAAACCCGCTCAACAACCTTTCGCCACGGCTCGCGCTTCGCTACCTTTTGAGCGAGCACTGGACCGCCAATGCCAATGTTGGGCAGTACAGCCAGCTTCCGCCCGCAATCATTCAGGCCGCCAACACCGCACAGGGTCGCCGCGCAGACCTCGCGAGCGCACGTGTGCGCCAGGCGGCAGCGGGCGTGGAGTACCAAAACGGCAAGACCTACCGCGTGAGCATTGAGGGCTACTACAAAGGCTACCAGCGCTACCCATTCTTGCTGCAGGACCAAATCAGTTATGCCAACGCCATCGGAGCCTACGTGGCCGTCGGCGACCAAGCCTCAACTCCGACCAGCGAAGGCCGCGCCTACGGACTCGAGGTCTTTTTGCAGCAAAAACTCAAAGGAACCTACTGGTGGATGGCCTCCTACCACTACGGCAAGGCTGAATTCCAAACCGCGGCGGGAACCTGGGCTCCCTCGGTCTGGGACAGCCGCCACACCGGCTCGGTAACCGCCGGCCGCGTATGGGGCAAGGGCTGGCAGGCGGGCATTAAGGCACGCTATTCAAGCGGAACCCCGTTCACGCCCTTCGACGAGGCGACGTCAGCCATCCAGGCCAACTGGAACCTCTTGCAACGGGGTGTGTTTGACTATCGAAACGTGAACAGCCAACGCCTTAGCAGTTTTAGCCAAATTGACCTTCGCATTGATAAGGTAATTGCCCGCAAAAACCACAGCATCACGTGGTACCTCGACCTGCAAAACTTGGGATCCAACGACTTTCCGCTCATGCCCTACCTCACGGTACAGCGCGATCCAGCAAGCAAGCAGCCCTTAGCCGACCCCAACGACCCCTCGCGCTACGCGATGCAGCTGCTGCGCAGTGATACGGGCCGAACGCTTCCGACGCTCGGGTTTATCCTAGAACTTTAGTCCTCGCGGAACGGCGACCGAAGCTCGTAGCTCGGCAGTCGGTGAAACCAGCGCACGTAGCCTTGGACCAGCCAGCGCATCCAGCGGCAGTTGGCCATAAACACATAGCTGTTGTCCACGGGCTTTGCGCCTAACGTACTCTTGATCTCGGTAGCAGTGCGGCCCATATTCACGCGCTTTACCCCAAGTTCAATTCCGAGGGCAACCACGTCCATCATGCTCCGCTGGTAAAACTGTGCTTCGCGAGCAAATTCGGGCTCAAAACCCATGTGCAGCGCATACAACGCATCGCCCTCGTGAAGCGCGGTAATGAATCCTACCCAAGCGCCTTGGCTTCGGTAGCCCAGCACATGAAAATCAGGACCGTACACACGCTTAAACGTTGCAAGCAGCTCGCGCAAGTCTTCAGGAAGCGCCACCACCTTGTCCGCAAGCGTCTTTCCGAGCAGCTCTCCAGCCCAATCGAGCCACTCGGCGTCGGGCCAGTCGGTGCATGCACACTGCTCACAGTGGGCCGAAAGCGTCAGTGCACGCTTCGCTCGCGTCCGGTACTTCGTCTTCATCGCGGCGAGGTAGTCGTCCATCGTGTTCCAGGCGGAATCCAATTCAAGCACCATAAATGGCTCAGCTGAAACCGTAACCGCATCCTTCACCTCTGGGTGACCCAGCACATTGACCGCCACCGCCGAATAGCCCTTTGGCCAGATGGGGATTTGCTCAACTCCTCGAGCGTGGTCAAGTTCCGGAAGCAGTAAACCCGGCGCCCCCGCGTGCCCGACGGTCCGAACGCCCCCCTTATCGAGCAGCAGCGACGCCATCTTGAGCAGCACTCGGTGCACGTACTTGCCCGTCGGATGGTGCAAGGCCACAAATGAATGGGGAACGGACTGGGTATTTACCCGAAGCATCCCAGCGTAGCCAGGTAGTTGCTGAATAAGCTGAGTGCGGCGCATCCCTTCGGTAACGGCGCGCCGTGGCAATGGTTCGCTCACTTCCAAAGTTCGAGGTCAATGGACTCGGGAAAGCTCCTTGCCAACTCGCGGTTCGACGCCGCAAATTCTGCCTTGAGCGCATTCGTCTGTGCCTTCAATTCTGCCGAAGCCTTTGGCCGGCCGGCTCCGTTCAGCTTTAAATAAATGGGCAACAGCGCATCTTGCACCGCCAACGGAACCATTGACTGGAGCCTTAGTCCGAGCCTGTGGAGCCGCCTACTGCGTATGGCCACGGTCTCGTTGCGCACGGCAAAGTCAAAATCGTTGTAGAAGTCCGGGTCAATTCCGAGCTGAGTCGCCAAGGACTTCATGGCGCTGCGCGGATCGCGCATCACCTTTTCGAATTGCCAAATAATCAGGTGATCCCGGCCAAGATTGGCCTCCCACTCGGCAAGGTACCGCATGTAGTGGCCGTGGTTTAAAATATGTGCGCCCTTGAGGTAGTCCGCGAACGTTGCGCTGATGCGCTTCGTTCGGTGGAGCTCAAATAGATACTGACTCTGTGTGCGGGCTGCAGGTTCGCGAAGCACGAACAGCACCAGCGGCTTTTCAGGTAAACGTGACAGACCAGTCCACGCCTCAGAATAGTAGATGTACGGTGCCGTCGCCTCAAACCGAACCTTGGCCCCCGCAGTGTGGGCAAAAAGCGATGCATACGCCTCTGGGCCGTGCTGAATGTGGTTGCAGCGCGTATTAAATCGATTGACCTCAGGAGCCCAAAAAAAGGTCTCTTTCTCGCGACTCGCCGCCACTTCAGGGTGAGCTGCCAACCAGAAGTACAGGCTACTGGTTCCGCACTTCGGAGCGCCAGCGACTACAAGGTTGGGATACAGGGTGGGCACGGTGCAAAGTTAACCTAGTTCGTCTCGCGCTTTTGCCAAAATGAACTGCCTTTAATGGTGATTAACTCGTACTTCGCAGCATCAGAAGTTCCCATCATACCAACGCTTCCACCTAAGCGGGCCTGCACATCATATACCTCGTCGACCCCTTCCAAAAATTCAGCATCAAACAAAATCGTACCCGTGAGAAGGTCCACCCCAAAAATTCCCGCAGAATCGCCCCGCACAACGCCTTGCAACTTGGCGAACGTCGTGCTTGAAGCGCGGAGCTTTGAATAGGCAACTACCGCTGTTTGACCCACAATCACGAGGCCACGGACAAACTTTCCAAGCTCTGAAACGAGGTGCTTTTGTCCAGTTTCCAAATCCAAATAAACTAAATGGCCCTTTGCTGATTCTAAAAAATATAGGCGATTGCCCACAAGTCGCGGACTGTGTGGCATTCCGAGACCTTCTGCAACCACTTCGTGGTCGGCAACCCGAACGATTTGGCCTCCAGTAGTTATTTCATCGCGCCAAGAGCCCGCTAGGTTTCCAGATCCGAGCATGCTGACGTACGCTGGAACTTCACCGTCCATAGCAAGACCATTGAGGTGGCACCGATCTTCAGGCCGAAGTTCGGTGATGAAATTGGGTGTCCAAATGGGTGTAAAGCTGGTTTCGCTCGTAAAGGTTGCTAGGCACGAAAACTTGGTGGCGACTGCCAGCATGCCTTTAGAGGTTATGTGCAAATCATGAACGTCCAAGGGCCCAGTGTGGTAGGAAATCCTCGGAGTATAAAATGTTCGAAACTGCTGAAAGCTAAATGGTAAATTGCGACCGGCTTCTTCATGGGCATAAAAGACCTGGATGTCACTAAGGGTAGCAACGGCCATTCGTTGACCATGAAATGCCACGCCCATAGGCCTTTGCATGTGTACTGGAAGTACTCTTAGTGATCCGTAACCATCGTGGCCAATCGCGAAAATTCGACCCGAAGTATACGTGGAAACAAAAAGGGAAAGGTCCAGCCCACACACCAAGCGAGCTAGACCCTCAGTTTCCTTAAAAATCCGAGAATTACTTTGCTGCGACAAATTCTACGAGTTCACCATCAAGTTGGCCCCAAAGTTCACCCGAAGTCAAGCGACTAATATCCATCAATGTGGCGTCACCGGGAAGCTGAATAGTGACCGATTCTTTGCCTTCAACCCACTCCCATGAGCCTCTGGTTGTGTACGAATACGAACCGCCATAGTACGAGTACGTGGTCGTTACTGAGAAATCTCCGTCTTTTTCAAACTCAAAAATTAATTCTCCATCCGTATACGGTTGGCCCTGGTACTGGTCCAATTCCCATTCCCGGCAAAGGCGGTTATTTTTAGACGATAACGAAAACGCCGGACCGTCTTCGTACTTGGAACAACCCAAAACAAGAGCAGATGCTAATCCTAGGGTTGCAGTTTCTTTGATGTTCATTGTGAAAGTGATTGGTTTCTAATGAAATGTAGGAAATTATTTACACAACTATTTATGAATAAATGCAACGCGCTCCCTCGTTAGATGCAAAATTCCGTACCGTACATGCAACGAATCACCCAAATCCTGCATCTTTAAAACATGAAAAAGACCCTAAGCCTCGCTGTGCTCCTCACGGCGGCCACCCTTTCTGCCCAAACGCGTTGGGACTACGAACTCGGAATCCGAACACCGCCCCCCCAAGGCGGAATGTTTGGAAGTTTTTGGAACTACCAATTCATCGCTAAAGCCAGTCCTCGCAAAGCCACCGCAGAAGCCGGAAGCGGCCGATGGGTCCTGCGCTTCAGAACCGGTCAAAACACCTTGAGCTACAGCCGTGGCTCAAACAGTGAAAATTTTTGGATCAATACGAGCTCCATGCTCGGTTTTGAGCGACTTAGCCGCCGTGGAACCAAACTAAAATCATACTTCGGCGCGGAAGTCGGCGGATCGCTGAGTGGCTACCAGAGCATGAACAACAGCAGCATGACCTTCGGTCCCACTGCGACTGCTTTGTTTGGCATTCGCTACCGCGTCAAACCACGCTGGACCCTTTCTGCAGAATTAGCTCCTTCATTCGGACTCTGGTACTCAAAGTACAACGACGAATGGCAGGTGCCCATGCAGCAATTCAACCTTTCGGGCCAATCCATCGGACTGGGCGCTACCTACCGACTCTAACCCTAAGCACGTCGCATAAAAAAGGGGGCCTAAGGCCCCCTTTATCATTTGGTACCGTCGCTGCTTAGTACAGTCGCTTTACTTCGGCGCGGCGGTCAAACGTGTCCACCCCGGTGTACGAACCATTCCATGGCAGCGCCTCAATTTGGTTCTTGCGAACGCCCTTCGAAAGCAAGAATTCCACCACGGCGCGCTCGCGACGACGGCGAATGCGCTCGTTGGATACAGCATTACCCACTTCATCAGAAAAGGCTTGCACCTGAACCATACGGCGTGCATCAGAATTGAGCTCAGACGCAATCTTTGACAAGAATGCGATGGCCTCAGCATTTAGTTCAGCACGATTGAATCCGAAGTAAACCGTACCCAAATTCTGCTCTGACTCCTTTGCCTTCTGTGCATCAGAGAATCGCTTCTCTACTTCAGCCATAAGAGCCTTTGCTGCGGAATCCTGACGACTGGCCGTCTTGCGTTCTGAAGCTGCCAACGCCGCATTTACCGCACTCACATCACGTGAGAGCTTTGATACCGACGATTGGAGGTCACCAAGAGCTTCCATCAAGCCATCGACACGACCGTCTTTAAAGCCAGGCATACGATCTAAGTTCACTCCGTTACCAAACGTGTAGCTCACCCCAAATGAGGTGCGAAGCATTTCTTCACGACCTGTTCCGTAGTTGTACCCGTCCCATGCGTCCGTAGCCACGAGCGTCCATACGGACTCTGCATTGAGGCTCCAGCGGTCGTTGATGTAGTAGCGCAGACCCATACCCAAGTCTGAAGCCAGGGTCAACCCCTTAGCCGAGGCAAATGCAACATCGTCTAAATTGAAGTAGCGTGTTGCGTCATACGTACCAGCACCAAGGGCAAATCGAGCATACGGAACCCAACGGTACAAACCATTCTGGTTTGAGGGACGCAGGGCATAGTTTGCTCCAAGCATAAAAAAGTTCACTCCAGAACGGTAGTACTCCACCTGGTTCGCGCCCGTCATTGTGCCCATGGTCCACGAGGCATCAAGTGAAAGCATTGGCGTCGCACTGTACTTCGCACGCAGGCCGAGACCTTGATCGAACGACGTTTTACCGTGCAGACCGTACATGTCCTCACCGCTAAATCCGTTGGCCAAATCGTCCATGGATGAATAACGCACGTCGTAGAGGTGCTGTCCAAAAAGAGTCATTGACCAACGATTGACTGCGGGAGTTTCCTCGACTTGAGCGTGCACACTGTGCACGCCCATAGTCAAAGCAATAAGGGTGATAAATGGAGTACGCATATTAATGCTGGATTACAATCGGTTTGGTGATAACGTTCGATGAAGAGCGAACGACAACGAGGTACTGACCTTGAGCAATACTCCGCACATCGAAGCTCATGCGCACGTCGTGAAGCGGAGCCTCGAAGACCACGCGGCCGAGCATGTCGACAATTTGCACCGACTGAACTTCATCAAGTGGAAGTGAGTGAATCAACGTAAACTCACCGTTGTTTGGGTTTGGTTGTACCCTCAGGTCGTTGAGCTCAAGCTCGTCTTCACCGATAGTTACACCAAATCCGTACGGATCACTTACGCTCGAGCAAAGGCCGTTCGAAACAACTACGTCGTAAATACCAGACGTCGTTACCGTAAAGGTCTGCTGCGTTGCTCCTGCAATGTTCACCCCGTTGCGGCGCCACTGGTAGGACTGGTAGGTATCTACCACCTTCAGCGTCGTAGAGGTCATGCGCATGATGACCGGCTTCGACGGACTGGCATTCACCGTGAGGGTGAATGTATTCACCGTCTGGCAACCCAGCGAATCCACGTAGGTGTAGGTGATCACATGGTTGCCCACACCCGCATTGCGCGGAGTGAAGATGCTTCCACTTACGCCAGCTCCAGAGAAGCTTAAGTTGACGTTTCCACCCACTGGCATGAGGTCAGTTGCCGCATCGTTGAAACAGAACACCGTTTGGGCCGGAGTGTAGCTGAACGTGCTTCCTTGAACCGTCACTGTAAAGCTGGTCGTCGTGGTGTTTCCGCTCGCATCAGTAGCCACAAACGTGTTGGTAGTGACCCCGACCGGGAACACGCTACCGCTTGGTAAGCCGCTCGTTTGGGTAACCGTGACCGCGCCACAGTTGTCAACGGCACCCGGAGTGCTGTAAGTGACAGCTGATGCACATGATCCGATCGTAATGTTCTGTGGTACTGAGTTCCAAATTGGATTAATCGTATCAAGAACGACCACTTGGAAGGTTGACGTCGACTGATTTCCTGCAGCATCTGTTGCAGTCACAGTAACTGTGGTTGATCCAAGGTTAAATACAGATCCACTTGCTACTGATGTGGTAACCGTAGCCGTGCCACAGTTGTCTACCGCAGTGATACCTGACCACGACGCAACTGCACTGCACTGTGTAGCGGTTGAGTAGCGTGTAATTGTACTCGGAACATTCGAAATAACCGGCGGTGCGGCATCAGTTACCGTAAAGGTCAGTGATGCTGACGTTGAGTTACCACTTGGGTCAACCGCAGTCCAAGTAACAGTATGAGTGCCCACCGCAAAGGTCGAACCGCTCGTAGCGCTGGATGTCAGCGTCACTGTACAGTTGTCAAATGCAGCTGGGGTTGCCCAGGTTACTACCGCAGCACAAGATCCTGCCACCGGAGTAATGTTCGCTGAAACAGGTACTCCCGCAATTACTGGAGAGATCGTATCAAGAACAATCACATTAATGCTTCGAACCACCGTGTTTCCTGAAGCATCGGTAGCTGTAGTAACCACAGGCGTTGTGCCTACAGAGAATACTGAACCGCTTGCAGGACTCATTGTGACCGTTGCTGCACAGTTATCCGTCGCCGAAACTCCTGGAATGACTACCACACGTGAGCACTGATTTCCAGTTACATAGGCAGTAATGCTTGTGTTCGCGATGGTCAGCACTGGCTTGATGGTGTCAAGTACCGTTACCGTCGCTGTAGCCGTGCCCACGTTGCCGCTGGCATCCGTAGCCGAAAGCGTTACCGCATTGGCTCCCACGTTCGAGCAGTTAAACGTCGACTTACTCAAGCTGTACGATGCCACACCACAGTTGTCAGTGGTTCCGTTATTTACCGCAGTCGCAGCAAGCGTGGCCGTGCCCGAAGCATTCAGATACAACGTAGCCGCCTTCGTAACCACCGTCGGAGCAGTGTTGTCTACCACCGTTACCGTCACATTGCGAGTACGCGTGTTTCCGTGTACGTCCGTCGCTGTGATCGATACCGTGTTCGCACCAAGATCCGTGCAGCCAAAGGCCGTCTTGCTCAAGCTGGAGCTCGCTACACCACAGTTGTCGGTAATGCCCGCAGCCGTTACCACGTGCGCCATCGAAAGCGTTGCAGCTCCCTGGGCATTCAGCACCAGCGTCGCCGCTTGGGTCGGAATCACCGGCTTGACCGTATCAACTACAGTGATGGTAAATCCACCCGATACGGTCCGACCAGATGCATCCGTAACCAAGAAGGTTACTGGAGTAACTCCAATTGAGAAGATATCTCCGGCATCGTGCGAACTCGTCATGACAAAATTCACACAGTTATCGGACGGCGTTGGATCGGTCCACGTAACTGCTACCTCACAATTTGCATTTGCAAACGCTGTGATGTTGGCAGGCATGTTCGTCAATTTCGGACTAATCGTGTCTGCTACGCGAACGCGTTGGTTGTACACACGCGCATTGCCGTGCGAATCCGAAATGGTGAAGTTGATAACGTGTACGCCCTTGCTCAAGAACAAGTTTTGAGGACGTGCAGAAGTTAGAACGGCTGTTTCGCCACAGTTGTCAGCAATGACCAGATCTGAACGCCAATCCTCCCAGTAGTACACGCACGAGTTCTCATCTACATAGACGATAGAATCAAGTTGCGTTGAAACATACGGAGCAATCGTATCAACTACGGTCACACTTTGAACAACTGGGGTTGCAGCGTTGCCCGCCAAATCTGAAGCAGTCCACGTAATGGTCGTCACTCCCAATGGGAACGGCGCCGTCAACGCGAGGTTGTCTGAACGCACGCCCGTTGCGCCAACTACGTCGCATTGGTCAGATGCAGCAGGCACAGCGATGCTTACTGCAGATGAAGTACAAGCGTTGGCATCAACCGACTCGGTAATGTTTGCCGGAACCGTGATCACCGGAGCCGTCTGGTCAACCACCGTTACGGTGAAGGACGATGTCGCAGTGTTGCCCGCAGCATCCACGCCCGTATAGGTCACCGTCGTGGTTCCAAGGGCAAACACATCGCCCGAGGCTTTGGTGCTGGTCACCGTCGGCTGGGCCGTGCAGTTGTCTGCCAAGGTCAATGCTGACCACGTTACTACGGCGTCACATGATGTGGCGCGAGCAGCTACCGTGATATTGGCAGGCACGTTGCTCCACACAGGAAGCTCCGTATCGTTGACCGTTACCGTGAAGCTGGCCGACGTGGCATTGCCATTGTTGTCGGTTGCGGTGTAGGTAACCGTGGTGGTTCCCACCGCAAAGGCTTGACCCGGCGTGTGCGTCGAAGTCAGCACTGTTCCAGAACAGTTGTCGGTGAACGACGGCGCATTCCACGTCACCACTGCCGAACATAGACCCGCGTCATTCGATACGGTGATGTTGGTTGGCATGTTGCTTAGCACGGGAGCGCGGTCAAGTACTTCTACCCAGAAACCTGTGGTGTCGGAATTTCCGTTCACGTCTAGTGCGGTGTAGCGCACACGTGTGCGTCCCACTGCAAAGAAGCTACCCGGAGCAATGTTCGGAGCGAACGTGCTGATTCCACAGTTGTCGGCCGAGGTTGCTGCGGTCCAAGTCACCGAAGTTCCGCACGCATTGGCGTCGCTGGTCACCGTGATGTTGGACGGCGTTCCCGAGATCACCGGGAGCTGGTTATCAACTACAGTAACCGTGAAGCTCGACGTGGCCACATTGCCGTGAATGTCGGTAGCCGTGTAGGTTACCGTTGTCGCACCTACGGGGAAGAGGTCACCTGATGCGTACGTACCGGTGTAGGTCTGAATTCCGCAATCGTCAGTGGCTGTCGGCACCGTCCATGTGGCCGCAGCCGTACATAGACCTGCCGAAGCATTTACCGTAATGTTCGCCGGAGTTCCAGCAATTACTGGATCGGCATCATCAGTCACAGTAACCAACTGCACGTCTGTTGCAGTGTTTCCAGAAGCATCCGTCGCAGTCCACGTAATTGTAGTCGTTCCGACAGCAAATGTCTCGGTAAGTGGTGCTGTACCTGAAACTTGGGTTACGCCGGTGGTCGCATACGTAACTACCAATCCTGGAGCATTATCCGTAGCCGTTGGACTTGCAACCGAAATAGTTCGTTCACAACCCTCAAATGGCATCGTGTAGTTCAACTTCAGCGTGAATCCAGTCAGTACATATGGGTTCCACCATGCATCAAAGCGCATTGCGTTGGCTCCTCCATAGTTGTACACTGACATTGGGCCATTGTAGGTGACGACATCCGTAAATGAGCCACCAGAAGAGACCGCAGAACCAAGTGTAGTTCCATTCAGATCAATCGTCTTTGCGGCATAGAATCCTGACGGAATTGAGACCGTATTGGTAAACGTCACTTCAATGCCCGTCACTACTGCGCCCACTGGAAGCGGATCGTTAAAGTTGTACGTGTACGTCATGTTGGAATTCGAGAAGATTGAACTGCTCAACGAACCACTTGTATACGTGTACTGAGTAGGACTTGGTACGTTGCTCACCGTGATGTCAGCCCCGGCAGTAATCACCGGATTCTCATTGTCACTAACCTCAACCGTAAACGTGGACGTGGTAGCCCCGCACTGGGTTGCAGCTGTTACAGTCACCGTGGTGGTGCCGATGCCAAAGGCGGAACCGCTGCCAGTTCCGTTACCGTTGGCTGTGGTTGCACCTGTGAAGGCATATGTCACCGTAACTGGAGTTACGGCCGTTGCCGTCACCGTGTAGTTCACTACCGCCGTCGGAAGACCTGGGTCGGTGTTCGTAGTTACATTGCTGCCCGCAGCGGTAAAGACAGCCAGCTGCTCAACCGTCTTGGTTACTGAAGCTGTCGGGGCACTCTCGCACGAACTACCGTTCAGCGTAGCTACCGTGTAGCGACGGAACAGCGTGGTCTGGCTCAGTGCACCCGGAGCGTAGCTGGCAGCGTTGGCGCCAGCAACCGTTGTCCACGTGGTGCCATTGTCGGTGGATTGCTCCCAACGGTACGACAGCGTACCGCTTCCGGTACCGGCTGTTGCGGAGGCAATTGCTGCAGTTGCAGCGCCTACACATGTCGTTTCATCACCAGAGATCGATCCCGCAAGGGTCGATGCGGCAACGGTCACTCGGATCGGCTGACTGAACGTTGATCCACATGAAATGTAGGTCAAGTTGTTCAGCGTAACGTTCTCGTCGCGAGCGATTACGCGGTAGAACGTGGTTCCGCTCAAGTTTGGCGTCGTAAAGGCAATGCTCGCCGAAGCGGTACCCACATTGGTCCAACCCGTCGTTCCGTTGGCACTCTGCTGCCACTGGTATGTGAAGTTGTTGCGACCGCCTAACGCCAATGATGGAGTCAGGGTTGTGCTTGCCCCTTGACAAATGGTCACATTGGCCAATACGGGCGGAGTCAACGGAGCGCGAACAAGTAGCTTCACGTCTGCAGCGCCTGCGAGCGTGGTTCCGCACGCGGGCAGACCGAGGTCGGTCGACAGAATGCGGTAGAAGCGCGAGCTCGTAAACGTACCCGAGGGGGTGTAGGTCAACGACGTAGCGCCATTGATGCTTGTCCACGTCGTGCTGTCCGTCGAAACCTGCCACTGGTAGGCATACGGTCCGGTTCCGCCTGTGGCGGCCGTTGCTGTAATCTGGCTAGCACCTGTATTGTAGCAAAGGTCCTGCTTCTGGTTCACAAACGTCGCCGGAACAAAGTCAGGACGCACCACTACCGTATATGTAGCAGTTGCAGTTTGCGGTCCGCAAACATTAGTCGATGTGACCGTCATGGTCAACGTAACCGTTGTACCCGCATCAGCCGCACTAGCCGTGTAGGTCGGCGTCAACGTCGTGGCATTGGATAAGCTACCTGAGCCGTTGTGCGTCCAAAGAATGGATCCGCGAGCAGATGCCGCACCCGAAACTGTGGCCGAGGCCAAGCTGCAGATGGTTTGGGTTCCACCAGCCGAAGCCGCCGGAAGCTGGTCGACATTGACCGTGTACGTTGCGGTCGCCGTAGTCGGTGTACACGTGTTGTTCGAAGAAACGGTCATCGTCAGAACGACTGCCTGACCCGCATCACCCGCCGCCGCCGTGTAGGTCGGGGTAAGAGTTGCCGCGTTGGCCAGCGAGCCCGTACCGTTGTGCGTCCAAAGGATTGTTCCGTTGGCCGCAGCAGCACCGCTTACAGTGTGCGCGCGGTTCTCACAAATTGTGGCGGAACCTCCCGCCGTTGCAACGGGCAGGGGGTCTACGACGATCACGTAGGTGTCCACCGCCGGAACATTCAAGCAAATCGCCGTTCCAGTTACCGTCAACGTGAGCGTCACTGTGGTACCCGCGTCGGCGGCTACCGGCGTGTAAATTGGAGCTGAAAGCGTGCCTGTGATAGCGCCTTGGCCATTGTGCGTCCATACTGCAGTACCGTGGTTTATGGTCACACCTGGAACCGCAACTGCAGTGTTTACACAGCTTGTGGTACCACTTGCCGCAATGGTCGCAACAGGAAGTTGGTCTACGGTGATTCGCACCACGCTTGTAGGTTGAAGCGACTCACAGTTAACGTTATTCACCGTCGAAACCGTGAAGCGACGGTAATCGGTCGTGGTTTGCAGCACACCAGGCTGGTAGCTTGCGGCTGTAGCTCCTGAAATGGTCGTCCAAGTTTGGCCGTTATCGGTAGAAGCCTCCCAGCGGTAGCTAATGGTTCCGCGACCCGTACCCACCGTCACTGAGGTGATGGCTGTGGTCGGAGCCGTTCCGGCACAAATGTGCTGTGCACCTGAAATCGAACCTTCTGTAATTGCGGTCTGAACCGTTGCGAGAACCGCATTTGTCGAGAATACTGAACCACAACCGGGGGTACCCATATCAAATGCAATCAGGCGATAGTATGTGTCTGTAGTCACGCTTGGCACGGTGTAGGCCGTCGTATTCTGCAAGGCTGGGCCTTCGTCAACCCAGTTGATGCTGTCGTACGATCGCTGCCACTGGTACTGGAACGGAGGTCCGCTTCCACCAGTTGTTTGGGTCGCCGTTAAGCTCACGCTGCCCGATTGGCATACGGTGTTGTTTGGATTTGTTGTGCTCACCACCGATGGTGTAAACGGATCACGAACGGTGACCTCAATAACATTTGATGCCACATCCGTGGTACACGAAGGGCTTCCGAGATCCGTAGCCTGCAAGCGGTACTGCGTCGTTTGGTAGAGGTAGCCCGGAAGCAAGCTCACCGGATTGGTTTCGCCGATAAGGTCGGTCCACGTGGTACCGAAATCCTCGGACTTTTGCCACTGGTAGCTAAATCCTGAGCTTCCTGCTGTAGATGAACCACCTGAAGCTTGAACGCCTGTAAGTCCGGTCGATTGAGAGTTCCAGCAGATGATTTCTGCACCTGAGATGGTCGGAGCAACAAGCTGAGGACGAACTACCACCGTAATTGAGGCACAGCCGTCGCTGAACAAGTTATTGTTGTAGTTCCGCGCGTAGTAGGTCGTAGTCGTGGTCGGTGACACCGTCAGGGTGTTACCAGTTCCTACTTGGGTACCACCGCACGATCCGGTGTACCAGTACACCACCCCTGAAACACCTGCGGCCGTCAACGTGGTTGAAGCGCCGTAGCAAATCACGTTGGCCTGGTGCGTCGTGTTGAAGTCGCTCGACGTCACGCCTGAAATGTCGGCAGGACGAGTGAAGAACGAAATTTCGTTGCCGTAGGACGTGGCCACACTATTGGTCGCAAAAGCCCTGAGGTAATATTGGGTAGCGGGCTGCAATCCAGTAACTGTAGCATTAAAGACACCGGTGCCAGTGCCCGAAGACAACTTGGTGTTGGACGTAGTTGGACTACTTGACGTAGCGAATACAAAACCGCGATCCGTTACCGCTGCATTGCCATCGCTGGTCACATCGCCCGATACACTAATTCCCGTACTCGTTTGCGTGAAGGATGTGCTTGTAGTTACTGTCGGCGGAGTGCTGATCGTCACATTGACAAGTTTATCAGACGACAGAATTACACATGGCTCGCTCGGCATACCGCCGAATTCCACAACGTAGCCGCTAATGTTGCTGAGCTGAAGGGGATAGTCGTTCCACTGCCCGTTGGTCAAAAAGTGAGCGTAATCTTCGTCACCCGCATTGTTGGGTTCGCCGCTCGCCCAATTGTTGTAGAGGCCTCCGGTAACAGATCCGGTCGAAAGACCTTGCCAAAACTGCACGCCAGTTTCTGGCCCGGTTTCCCATTTCCAAACTCCTTCTACTGCGGCATCGCTTGCTCCCATCCATCCTTGGCCCGCAAGACGAGAGGCTACAAATTGATTTTCTGCAAGTGAGGTTATGGTGGCTAGGTAGCCCTGAAGCCCATTGTAGGTCAACTGCGCCGCGGCATTTCGTGCATTTGTCCAAGAAATACCTGACGCCGTAACAAATCGATAAAAATGGTTATTTCCTCCAAATGGTAGGGCCGAACCTGCGTTGAAGGTAACGGTACGATCTTGACCGTTCATCGACGTGGTATTGATCGTAACACCGCGGAAGACCGACTCTAATTGAGCTGGAGTAAAGTACCCCGTAAACGTCAATACACCGGTACTTGCATTGTACGATTTCGTGATTCCACTCGGCAGTGTACCAGGGAAGTCCAAAAGGTCTCCCGACACAAAACCGGTACTAACGAATACCAATGCTCCATCAATATTGCCCTGCTGTTGGTCCACCGCAATTTGAGGATCAATGATCTGGGGGGTTCCCCGAACCATACCAACTGGACCCGATGAAGTCTGGGCCTTTGAAGGGGTTAGTTCTGCCAAAACGGCGGTACGCGTGGGACTTACCCCACATGTAGCGTCGTTAGACTGCGCATAATAGGTTGTCCCTGAAACCAACGGCGTAGTTATAGGCAGTGCTGCCCCGCCTGTGGCGGCGGCATGCCACGTCACTGTTTGTCCTTGTGGAGCGGTAGCAACCAGATCCTCTAGGGTATTGTTGCGGCAAAACTGCTGTACCGCATTTGCGACTGGCGCCGTTGGTACGGGCACAGTCACTGTAATGGTTTGGGGGGTCACGCACGGATTGGTTGGATCAATGACCGTGTAGGTAGTTGTTGCGGTGGGCGTAGCCACAACACTTGCAGTGTTGGTGGCGCTCAGACCAGTTGATGGACTCCATTCGTACGAACTACCTCCCGATGCCGTCAACGTCACGGACTGACCAGAACAAATGGTAGGTGCCGTACAGTTGAAGTTCTCAAAACCAAAGGCCAAGTTTACGTAGGCCTCATTTTGTGTGTACTGTAGTGTAATGCACTGATGTGTGCCTGGGAAACTTACGATATTGAACCCTTCGCTTCCAGTGAACTGAGTTGCGCTGTTGTACACCACGTTTTGTCCGCTCCAAATAATCTGGTAGGGAACTGATGAAATCACCCCCACGGGCGTAGAAGGGTTTCCGATACTTGAAAACGCAATTTGCGGATTGGTTACGGGCTGGCTAAAGCAGAAGGTAAATGTTCCTGCGAGGTCATTGCGTAACGAAGTAGTGTTCGGAACCGTATACTGCGAAGGAAAAACCGAGTGGTTAAACATCGTGGATGTCGTCGTCATTCCACCTGCTGAGTGCGTCAAACTCACTGTGACACCAAGATTGCCAAAGGTTCCTTGACCAGAGGTTCCGGTAACATTATTCCACGAAGCCCAAAGCAAGCTCTGGCCTCCACAGAGTGAATTTTGAATGGACAGTGTCGAGCTAGCGCTCACCGTGATTGGTAGGGTTTGCTGCGAGCTCTTGCCGTATCGGTCGGTAATCTGAATCACCAAATTTGAAGTGCCGGTCACGTTTGCCACAGGTACAATCGTAACTACACGGCTTGCGCCCGAACCGCTAAAGCTCACGTTGCCCAACGGAACCAGACCTGTATTTGATGATGAAAGTAGCGAAAGCTGCAGCGCTCCGGTTCCATCGTTTGCATCCGCAACCGTAAGGTTTCGCGTAATGCTCGTAGCACCGATACATGAAGATTGGGCCGTTGCCACTGTGAAGGTTGGAGTTTGGTTCAGTTCCAAAACCTTGGTCGTTGAAATGGCAAAGCATGATTGACTGGTTCCAATACCGCCGTACTCTACGATGTAGCCTGGAAGCGTGTACGAACCTCCGGGCAGATCATTCCATGTGCCATTATTCAAGAAGTAGATCTGCATGTAGTGCTCTCCACTCAGATGGTTGTCAGGCTGATTTGAATTCCAATTGACGTATGCTGAATTGACTGTTTGGCCATTGATCAGACCGTTCCAGAATTGAATCCGGTCAGAGGCCGGACCTGCAACCCAATGCCACTGACCTTCAGCCGCACTTTGGTCTGCGTAGTTGGCAGAAGTAACGCGGCTATTCAGTACCGCGTAGTCGTCAGTTGCGCCAATCCATCCGTCGTTGGATAACTTGGTGCGAATAAATTCATTCTCATCAGAGGACAACACAGTAGCCAAGTAACCTTGCAAGCCATTGAACGTCAACGATTCTGCAGCACTCAGTGCATTTGCCCATGTGATGGTTCCTGAAACATATTCATAAAAGTGCCCATTTGCTGGGTTTGGTAGTGCGGAACCTAAACTAAACGTGATCGAACGTGCCAATTCAGAGGTCGATGTGGTACTGAATTCGACCTTGCGCAGTGCCGCTTGCATGTTTGCAGCGGTAACCGAACCGGTTAACGTCAGAACACCAGTTGACGAGTTAAATTGTGCAGTCAGCCCTGAGGGAAGCGAATATCCGCTTTGCATCGCAAGGACGTCGCCCGATTGGAAGTTTGAAATGGAAACTAATGCTCCACTCACATTTGACTGTGAAGTTACCGTGATGTAGGGATCAACAACGACCGGAGTTCCTGCATATGGATTGAAGGTCGAACCTGCACTTGCTACAATACCGTCTGTGCTTGTGTTGCTCCACACAAATGAGGTCGTCGTCTGGCCGCCTCCTTGATCGGTCACAGCAAGCGTGATTACGGAACTACCAAAAACTCCCGAATTACTTACAGTTACGCTGCGATTTGCACCGGTACCCGCAAGAGTAATATTCGTTAATGGAACCACGCTGAGATTCGAAGAGGAAACTACGGAAACAATCAAATCATTGACACCGGTTTCTGTGTCTGCCACGGTAATGCTTGCTTGCGGTGTGGTTCCACCGATGCACGTCGTTTGATTTGCGATACTCGAAATCGTAGGTAGTGTATTGTTCAGCGACTTGTAACCGAGAAACGCATTGCACGCACCGACAATTTGAGCGCCTGCGCTAAACGCAAACGTCCGCTGCTGCGAGGTCCCTTGGCTTTGAAACTCAACAAGACGTAGTGCGCTTTGAAGCTCACTAGACGTGTAGCTTCCTGTAAACGTTAATACACCCAATTGCGAATCGTACGTAGCCGTACCACCGGTATGCGTCGGTACACTGAGCAAATCGCCCGCTACAAAGCCACTCGAAATGGAAACCGTTGCCGAAGTAATATTGGACGTAGCGACTACCACAAGGTTAGGGTCTACGGCAAAAGATGAGCTCGTACCGTTATTTACGACACTTCCAGTACTGGTTGCAATTCCAGCAATGGTGATCTGCACGGGTTCGGCAGAAGTAGACCAGTACCCCTGATTATCTTGACCTTCCCAAGAAAACGAGTAGGTTCCAGGTGTGCCATTCGTATATGTTAATTGGCCAATTTCTGAAAGCAAGATTTCAGTTGCATTGGTAACCGCTTGGCCTTTAAATAGAAGCGAACCCGACGGCACATTGGTTATTCGAATCCACTCTAGTGGATCTTGGTCGGGATCTGTGTAATTTGAAGTGAAGTCTGCGGCTGCAAACGAGACTCCCTGACAGATATCACCAACTTTTGTAAATGCTGCTACGCTCGGATTTGGATTGTTCCGTACTTGAATGAATACAGAAGGATAAACAATTAGAGAGCCGTCATTCACTTGGAATTGAGCACTATAGGTTCCCCCGGCTTGGGCCAAGCTGGGGGTGAAGGTGCCATTAATCTCAGCGCGCTGCGTATTAGGTAAATAATTTACGGTGTACGACAGATTGGGAATGCTACCAATTTGGCTGATCTGCGGATACGGCCAATTCAAGTATCCAGCTGGCGCAGAAGCTGACGGATCCGGGACCATATTCGTCGTTCCATTGTACACGTCTTCAACAACAATGGTGAAATTGTACGGAACACTAAGGCTCTGCTGGTACGGAAAATACTGTGTTGTGTTCGGCTGAGATACAATAACCGGTGCTTGGTTAGTAGTCGTATTTACTATTCGAAGAATAATATCATATGAACTACGACTCTTAAGATTGTTATTAAATGGGTCGCGATCTTCAATTACATAACCCAAGACAGCCAAAGTACCCGCAGACAATCCATTAGGAACATTCCATGTGATCAATCCACTTTGACTGATAGATAAGCCGCTTGGACCAGACACACTTCCAGACCAGTTACCTCCAAATTCAGCGTTGGTACCAATGCGGTATTGAATAAGATCCTGGTCAGGATCTGTGGCAGATAGCTGATATGTCCACGTTCCGCCAACTGAACTTAATGGCACTTGTATCACAGCAGGTGACGAACTCGCTGCCGATGAGTTTCCGGCGGTCAAGTTAACGGTAGTCGCTAAATTGGATTCGGTACCTGTGCCAGCAGAAATATTTGAAACTCGGCAGCACGCATTGTTGAACGTCAGACTATAAGGCCAAGATGTATTATTGTAGGTGATGATTACACCAGGCGTCCACACCCCATTTACCATCCTACCTATTTCTTCTTGGTGGTAGTTTTCAATGGTATTATTAAAAATCGTCCGTGCTCTAAGTGTATAAGCATCAATACTTGAAATATTTGATGTGGTCACGTTTGATGAACCGTTGGCTGAGTAGGTTAGATTAACCGATGTTCCAAAAGACAACGCACCACCATCACCCAAAGCTGTGTAGGACCCAATTGTCTGAGAACCGGCAACCGACGTAGTCATGTAAAGAATTATCGTGTTGTTCAGCGTCGGGTGCTTCTCCCAGTATAGCGTTGAACCCCGTGTGTGCGAAGCCTCAGCAGTAAAGGAAGAGGCAACTTGTAAAACAACAAAAGCGGCAAAGAGTGCAGCATTCTTGAGTTGGGCGAATAGTCCTGAGTTCATAAGTAGCGTTTAGGCAATTGAGGATGCCACGACCCTATTTGAGCCATGTCCACACTTCGCAACAAAATTACCCAGGCTCTACAGGCCCTTTGGCTCAACCCTAAACGCCCGCACGCGGTGGTGAGACCTAAAACAGGAAAATCCTGCTTAAAACCGTAAAATGTGAGCATTTACACAGCAACAACTTGCCGCGTTGAACCAAGTGTGTACCCGCAAATGATCAAAAAAATAACCGAAATTAACCAATAAAAAACCCTGACCGTCTGGCCAGGGCGCAGTACACTTGCGATACAGCAGGTTCTATTCCACCGTCACGCTCTTCGCGAGGTTCCGCGGCTGGTCCACGTTGCAGCCGCGCAGCACGGCGACGTGGTAGCTCAAAAGCTGAAGAGGTACCGTAGTCAAAAGCGGAGAGAGTGCCTCGTCAGTCGATGGAATGGCGATCAACTCGTCACTCACCGCGGCAATGGCGTCGCTGCCCTCACCCGTAATGGCGTAGATGCGGCCTTTGCGGGCCTTGACCTCCTGAACGTTGCTCACAAGTTTCTCATAAAGCTCACCAAATGGTGCGATTACCACCACTGGCATATGCTCGTCAATGAGGGCGATGGGACCGTGCTTCATTTCGGCAGCGGGATAGCCCTCTGCGTGTATATAGCTGATTTCCTTTAACTTAAGCGCACCTTCTAGGGCCACTGGGAAATTGTATCCCCGTCCTAAGAACAGCGCGTTGGTGGAATCAACCATGGTTTTGGCGATTTCGCGAATTTGGCCGTCGAGCTTGAGCATTGACTCAATCTTGGCGGGGATCGCTTCGAGCTCCCGAGCGAGTTCGGCAGAGCGTTCTGCAGACATGACGCCTTTGTGCTGACCGAGCCACATGGCGAGCAGAGTAAATACGGTTACCTGTGCAGTGAAGGCCTTGGTCGAGGCGACTCCGATTTCGGGGCCGGCGTGGGTGTAGGCTCCGGCGTGGGTCTCGCGGGCAATGGATGAGCCCACAACATTGCAGATTCCGAACACTGTGGCGCCATTGGCCTTGGCCATTTTGATCGCCGCAAGGGTGTCGGCGGTTTCGCCGGACTGTGAAACAGCGATGACTACGTCGTTGGGGCCAATGATGGGGTTTCGGTAGCGAAACTCGCTTCCGTACTCCACCTCTACAGGCACGCGAGCCAGGTCTTCGATGAGGTACTCGCCGACGAGGCCGGCGTGCCACGAGGTTCCGCAGCCGATGACAATAATGCGTTGGGCATTTAAGAGCTTGTCGCTAATCGCGTCCAAGCCCGCCATCTTGACCTCGCCAGTCTTGAAGTTGAGGCGCCCACGCACCGTGTCAAGGATGGACTTGGGCTGCTCAAAGATCTCTTTGATCATAAAGTGATCAAATCCACCCTTTTCAATAGCCGCCAGGTCAATTTGAAGCTGGTGGATCACGTTGTCCACAGGCATGTCGTTGGCAATCGTGCGAACGACAACCCCGGTGCGCTGTACGACGGCCATTTCGCCGTCTTCGAGGTAAATGACCTTTTTGGTGGAGTCGATGAATGGCGTTGCGTCGCTGCCGACAAAGAACTCGTTGTCGCCAAGGCCGAGGACAAGCGGTGAACCAAGGCGGCCGACAACCATTTGGTCGGGCTCGTCCGTGCTCATTACGACGATGGCATAGGCTCCGACAACTTCGTTCAGGGCGAGGCGCACGGCCTGCTGAAGATTGACCTTTTCTTCGTTCTGAATGTACTCAATGAAGTTGACGAGGACCTCGGTGTCGGTATCGCTCGAGAAGGTGTAGCCTTTGGATGCGAGCAGCTCTTTGAGCTGGGCATAGTTCTCAATGATTCCGTTGTGGACTATGACAAGTCGTCCGGAATTGGAGGTGTGCGGGTGCGCATTGCGGTCCGACGGCTCGCCGTGGGTAGCCCAGCGGGTGTGCCCGATACCCAACGTGGCGTGCGGGCGCTCTGCATCGGCGAGCGCTTCGAGTGCCGAAACTTTACCTACTTTTTTAAATACCTCTAACCGACCGTTGTAGAGCGCAACTCCTGAGGAATCGTACCCGCGGTATTCTAAACGTTTAAGACCCTGAACAAGGATCGGGTACGCCTCGCGGGGCCCGATGTATCCGACAATGCCGCACATACGCGATTTAGTTTGGTTTGGTGTACCACAAATTTAGGGACATTGGCTCGACCGCGTCGGCACTGCCGTGCAGGACGGCGCGCAGCGGAGACGATGCCATACGCTCAGGAATGAGCATCATTCGGTAGGACGAAGTGCTGTCCAATCCCAGCAAATCCTGCACGTGGCGGGTGATTTCAAAGCGGTAGGCCCCCTTGCGAAGTACCCCTGATGCCGAAAAAGTTCCGCCTACAGACCCGCGCTGGTAGTCGCGAATGAGCGTTTTCGCAGAACCTTTGACCTGCAAGACACTTAATCCGCCGGGAGCCTGGTACGTCAAATTCGAGCCTTCGCGGACAGGAACGACGAGTTCCGCATAGTTCACGACGTATCCGCTGTCGCGCAGCGCGCGCAGACCGTCGAGGTTGAGTACGGTTACCGCGCCCCCAAGGCCCTGAATGTAGACCGACGACTCGCCGAGAATCGTGTCTTGGGCTGCCAAATCAAAGGCGGCCTGGCTGCGGTCGTGGGCGATCATATTGAAGCTTTGAACCCCTGAGGTCCACAGCAAGTCGTACACGCCGTAGTCCTTTCCGGCTGCCGAAGTGTCTGTACGAATCGAATCGTTGGTGTAAAAAATCCGCACCTTCGCCGAAGCATCGCCCGGATTAAACTGGTACATGGTTTCGTTGTTCGGTCCGCCTGTAACTACGAGGCCCTTGAAGTAGTCCAAAAAGGCCGCATTCGACGCGAGCACACTCGGGTTGGCGGTCGAGGCGTCCACAATCCACTCCTGAAACTTCTGGCGGTTGAGCTTGAGAAACATTGAGGTTTCGCCCACGCGCACCCCGGTTCGAAGGGTCTTCACTCCGGCCTTGGGCACAAAACTCGTGTCGCACAGGGTCTCGCCCGCAGCAACTGTACTGAATGCATAGTACACTGAATCGGTCAATGCGGAATCGCTGCGCTGCACCTTAATGTGAAATGCTGCCGTAGTGTCCCCGTACCATCCGGCGTAGGGCAGAATCATAAACACGGAATCTACACTGGGATTGATTCCGAAATCAGGCGCCACAGAACTCAGAACCACTTGCGTAGCAAATGAAGCTGTGGGACGACCAAAGACGGGATCCTGGTAGCTGCCCACGAGCAGCGTCGCGGGTCGCAGCGTCACCAAGGAGTCAAATGCCTCGGTGTGGGTGCGCATTGCTACCGAGGACTTGGTTCCGAAGGCAAATTGACTTCCGTCGACAAAATCCAAACCGATTTCTCCAGTCGACTTCTCACAGGACGCAAACGCGAACGCGAGTACCGCAGCGGCTAAAATCCGACGCATAAAAACTTAGGCGAACAGTGACTCGTAAAACGCATCGAGAGCCGCAGGGTTCTCAAGAAACTCTGCCCCGTTGTGTACGGGAACACCCGCAGCTTTGGCAGCCTCAACTGCGGCGGGTGACGCATTCGGGCTCATTTGAAGCACGGCGTCGGCGTGGCGGGCAGCTCCGCAAAAGAGCACCTCGGCCGAAGGATTGGTGAACTGGTCCATGCCCTGCACTCCGTCAAAGGTCATGCCCTCTTCGAGCCCTTTGTCCAGACAGCCGTCAAATCCGTTCTCAAAAAGGCTAAAGACCACTTTGGTTCCGGCGAAATGGGCATCGTCGCTGTGAAACTGACGCAGGTACACAGGCAGCGGGGCAGACATCCAGCCCATTACGTGCACGACATCAGGCTGCCAGCCCAATTTTTTAATGGTCTCAATGATGGACTTGCTAAAAAAGAGCGAGCGCGCTCCATTGTCGTCATAAAAGGCGCCTTGCGCGTCTTCCCACGTGCCCTTGCGCTTGAAGTACTCCTCGTTATCAATGAAGTAGACCTGAATCTTGGCCCCCGGAACGGATGCTACTTTAATGATCAAGGGCTGGTCGTAGTCATTAATGACCACATTGATTCCGCTCAAACGAATGACTTCGTGAAGTTGGTGGCGGCGTTCGTTGATGATGCCAAACCGGGGCATGAAGGCGCGAATTTCATGGCCTAACTCGTTCATTTTCTTTGGGAAAGCCAGTGCGGCATTGGCCAAATCCCCCTCGGGGAAGTAGGGCTTAATCTCGTGTGAAACGTATAAAATGCGCCGCTTTGCCATAATCTCTTCTTATCGTGCCTATAAATTGGCCCACAAAGGTACGAAATTCTAAATTGGCGCTCTAGTTTTGGGCTGTTTTGGCGGAATCTCTCACGGTCCTTCGGACCCTCGACCAACTGCGCGTTTGGCGCAGTGCACACAACGAACTTGGATTTGTTCCCACCATGGGGGCATTGCACGAAGGGCACCTGGCTCTAGTGGCCCGCGCCGCGAGCGATGGAGCGCCTGTTTTAGTCAGCATTTTTATAAATCCCACGCAGTTCAACCGGCCTGAAGATCTGGCTTCCTACCCCCGTGACGAGGAGGGCGACATTGCACTACTGCGGAATTCTGAGGCCTCTGCGGTCTGGTTTCCGACGGCCGCCGACCTCTATCCCGACGGAATTCAACGCCAGCACTTCGACCTGCACGGGCTCGACACCCGACTCGAGGGCGCCCTTCGACCCGGTCATTTTCAGGGAGTTGCCACGGTGGTTGACCGCCTGTTCACCCTGTGTGAGGCCACCAAAGCATACTTTGGCCTCAAGGACTTTCAGCAAGTTGCAGTAGTGCGCCGCCTCGCGGCTCTTCGGGGCGGAACCCCAATTATCGTATCCTGCCCCACCCTTCGTGAGTCGGATGGACTCGCGATGAGTTCGCGCAACCGACTTCTTACCCCGCAGCATCGCGCCGCAGCCCCCGCCATCTACCGCGCCCTCCTGTGGGCCGCCAACGAGGTACGCGAATTTCCGGCTCCGGCAAAGGCACTCCAGCGGGAACTGCGCAAAGAAGTCGAACGATTCGAAGGCCTCGTCGTGGAATCCATCGACTTCATCTTTTCAGACACCCTTGAAGCGCTCACCGACCCCGACCGCCCTGTGGATTCCTACGGCCGAAGCGTGCAAACGCTTATATCCGTTTATGCCGGAGAAGTACGGCTCATCGACAACGCCCCGTTGTACCTTTGCCGCCCATGACCATTGAGGTACTCTACAGCAAAATTCACCGCGTCCGGGTCACCGGCGCCGAGTTGAACTACATCGGAAGCATCACGCTCGACAGCGACCTCATTGATGCCGCCAAACTTATTGAAGGTCAAAAGGTTACGATTGTCAACATCGACAACGGCGAGCGATTTGACACCTACGTCATTCGCGGCAGCAAAGGCAGCGGCGAAGTCACCCTCAACGGACCTGCTGCCCGCCGAGTGCAAAAAGGCGACGTCATCATCATCATCGCCTATGCCGCGATGACGGTCGAAGAGGCGCGCAACTACCAGCCGACCCTCCTCTTTCCTGAAGAGCCGACCAACCGTTTAAGGGCCTAATTTTGAGCCTTCCTCGCGTCCCCAGTTGGCTAAAAACCCTGGTGTTTGCCGCACTGGGGGTTGCCCTGCTCTACTTTGCCTTTGGCGGAGTCGACCTCAAGGCCGTAGGCCGCGAAATGAGCCGCGCGACCTGGTACTGGTTTTTAGTGAGCATTGCGGTCGGCTATTCCGCCGTGATTTCTCGGGGAATGCGCTGGAAGATCGTGCTCGATTCCATGGGCTACACTACGACCTCATGGAGGGCGACGCACGCCATCGGAATCGGCTACCTCATCAATATGGTGGTTCCGCGCGCTGGCGAAGTAGCCCGCGCCACCGCTCTGCGCCGCAGCGACAAAATCCCTGTAGACGTCCTCATCGGAACCATTATCGTCGAGCGCCTCATTGACCTTATCATGATGGCCATTTTGCTCGGAATCACCGTACTCCTCACCTATCCGGAGCTGCAAAAACTACTCGCCAGCACCCAATCTGCCCCGTCGGGCGACGAGGGCGGCTTCCCTTGGCTCGGCGTCATTGGCCTGACGCTCGGACTCGCCTCATGGCTGCTTCGCCACCGCTTCTTTGAAACCGCCGTTGGCCAGCGCGTTCAGACTTTTTTGCGCGGCCTCGCCCACGGGTTCACCAGCATCATGCGCCTCAACAAGCCCTGGGCGTACTTAGGGCATACCCTATTTATTTGGAGCGCCTACTTTGTAATGGTCTACGTCTGCTTTTTTGCCCTTCCTGCCACTAAACACATAGCTGTTGACCAGGGTTTGTTCGTGATGATGGCCGCGAGCTTGGGCGTAGTCATTCCGGTTCCGGGGGGCGTTGGTGCCTACCACTACCTGGTCGCCAAAGCTCTTGAAGTGCTCAGCATTCCCTACATCGAAGGCCTCGCGTTTGCCACTCTGGTGCACGCCGCCCAAGCCATAATGCTCATGTCTACAGGCATCATTGGGTTCATCGGTTTGAACCGTTTTAAAAACGACTAAGCCACTTCGGGTGCGTACCTTGGCAGAACCATGGCCAAGACCAAAAAAGCCTTTGTTTGCCAGTCCTGCGGAACCAGCTACCCCCAGTGGGCCGGCCAGTGCCGCAGCTGCAGCGCGTGGAACACCCTCGTCGAAGAAGTCATTGAGCGTGCGCCCGTCGACCAAGCGTGGGTAGCTCCCGGTCAAAGCCGAGTTCTGACCCTGGACCAAGTGGACCGAAGCGCCGAGCGCCGTGTCCCCACGGGCGATCTTGAACTTGACCGAGTTCTCGGGGGCGGATGGGTTCCGGGGTCCCTCAGCCTTTTGGGCGGAGAGCCCGGAATCGGCAAGTCCACCCTCATGCTGCAGGTAGCGCTCCACGCCGGCGCCAAAGCACTCTATGCCAGCGGCGAAGAAAGCGCAGAACAAATCCGAATGCGTGCCGAGCGCATCGGCTTCAACGGCCCCGGATGCCACGTACTCGCTGAGGTTTCTACCTCCAAAATTCTGCAGGCTGCCGAGCAGCTCAAACCCGACTTGCTCGTGGTTGACTCGATCCAAACCGCCTACAACCCCCAACTCGATTCCGCCGCGGGAAGCGTGGGACAAATTCGCGAATCCGCCGCCGAATTTCTGCGCTATGCCAAAGCACGGCACGTGCCCGTGGCCCTGATTGGCCACATCACCAAAGAGGGCACCCTTGCCGGACCCAAAGTGCTCGAGCACATGGTCGACGTGGTACTGCAGTTCGAGGGCGACAAGCACCACCTCGTGCGCACGCTGAGGGCCCTCAAAAACCGTTTTGGATCCACCCAAGAGCTTGGACTCTACGAAATGGCCGAAAAGGGCCTGCAGCCCGTCGCAAACCCCTCAGCGTGGCTGCTGGGCCAGCGGGGTGAGGGACTGAGTGGGTCCGCCATCGGAATCACCGCCGAAGGCTTGCGCCCCCTACTTGTCGAAGTTCAAGCCTTGGTGTCCACCGCCGTCTACGGCACGCCCCAGCGCAGCTGCACCGGGTTTGATACACGCCGACTCAACATGCTGCTTGCGGTGCTCGAAAAGCGCTGCGGGTTCCACCTGGCCAGCAAGGATGTATTTTTAAACGTAACCGGAGGCCTTCGCGTCGACGACCCCGCCCTAGACCTTGCCGTATGTGCGGCCATTTTGTCGAGCCAAGAGGACCGACCGATTCCGCCCGGCGTCGCCTTTGCCGGCGAAGTAGGGCTCGGAGGCGAATTGCGCCCCATCGCTCGTATGGACGCACGCGTTCTCGAAGCTGGACAGCTCGGTTTTGACTACGTGTGGGGCGCCAAGACACCCGGCATGCCCAAACGGCCACACGGGGTCCATTTTGTGGCTCTAGACCGCATTAGCCAGGTCGTCGACAACCTCTTTTAGCAAAAAAGCCGGCCCCAAGGGGCCGGCTCTAGGATTTCTGGGCGACAATCAGTTTCCGATCAACTCTGCCAGCTCACCCAAGTTGGGCGTAATGATGATTTCGGTCCGACGGTTCTTGGCCTTGCCTTCTGGATTGTCGTTGGACGAAATCGGCAGGAATTCGCCGCGTCCCGCAGCCTGAACACGCTGGGGGGTCACTCCCTTACCCACGAGGATCTTCACCACGCTGGTCGCGCGCATCACCGAAAGGTCCCAATTGTCCTTGACGGCAGTCTTTCCGTTGAAGGCGTCGCTGTCTGTGTGTCCTTCTACGGCGATTTTCAGGTCCTTGTTCTCGTTAAGCACTTTGGCGAGTTCACCCAAGGCCGAAGCTCCGTCGGGCTGAACGTCCCAGGATCCGCTGGCAAACATCAAGCGGTTGTCGAGCGAAACATAAACTTGGCCGTTGCGCATCGACACGGTAAGTCCACGGTCCTTGAATCCAAGCAGGGCGTCTGCGAGGCGCTGGCGCAAAAAGGCCGCAGCACTGTCCTTACGGCTGATCAGGCGCTCCAACTCGGCTACGCGCTGCTCGCGCTGCTGTAGGGCAACCTCGAGGCTCATCAGGCGTTCCTGCTCGCGCTTGAGCGAATCTTCTTTGGCGGCAAGGCGGGCAGCGAGGGACTCCATGCGCTCAAGCATGGCCTTATTCTCGGTGAGGTTCTCTTGAACAAGCCGGCTGTTGTTTTTCAGCGCGTACTCATAGTTAGAATTTAGATCGCGGTAGGCCCGCTGCAGCTTGCGCATCTCTGCGCCTTGGGCAGTGGTATCTCTAATGGCACCGTCCAACGCAGCCAGAGCTTTGACTTTCTGCGCCTCACTCTCGCTCGCAGATATTCGGGCCTTTTCGGCTTCAACCTTGAGCGATTCCGCCCGCTGAACCGTCGCGTCAAACGACGACTGAAGCTCTGAGTACTTTTTGGGCGACACACAGGCGCTGAGGAGCGCGATTGCGGCCAATGCCGCGGCAACTTGAATTCGCATACTACGAAGGTAGTTAACTCCAGCGGAGTCGCACCGGGGCATGATCCGAAAATCGGCAATCCCTCAGGTAGTCGACTGATTGAACCCGCTCAGGGCAGTTCGTCACGAAGTGGTCGATGCGCCAACCTTTGTTGCGGTCGTAGGCTCCAGACCGCGCGCTCCACCAGCTGTAGACCTCCCGAGCGTTGCGATTTAGGTGGCGGAACCCTTCAGCCCACCCCTCACATTCGATGGCGGCCATCCACGAGCGTTCTTCGGGCGTAAAACCGGGCGTGCCGTCAAGTCGCTTGGGGTCGTGAACGTCGAACTCCGACGGTGCTAAATTCCAGTCCCCGCCAAGCACCGTGGGCTCTTGAAGCGACCGCAACCACCCGCCAAGGGCCTCGAGCGCCTCAAGCTTAAGCGCTTGCCGTTGTGCGCCCTGCGAACCCGACGGCAGGTACAGATTCACCCATCGAACTCCATCAACTTCGACGCTTGTGCAGCGTCCCTCGCTGCGGAGCGAGTCAGGCATCCAATTCGAATCGAGCACGTTCAACGGGCGCCGGCTCAAGGTCGCCACACCACTGTATCCAGGTTTCGTCGCCAAATCCGCAACCACGTGCCAGCCTTGCGCGAGCGACCGAAGGCCCTCAATGTCGTTCCACTTCACCTCCTGAATAAAGAGAAGGTCCGGGTTCTCAGCATCAAGCCAAGCACCCAGACCCTTCTTCCACGCGGCCCGCAGGCCGTTGGCATTCAGGCTTACGACCTCCACTTAGTTCAAAACCAAAGTCGAAGTGCCAATTTTCACATTATCGCTAAACACCTCAACCGTGTAGGTTCCGGGCTTGAGCGTCGAACTAAGGTCAAATGCGGCACAGCTCTGTACCTGCTTACCCTCGTACATAATTTCAGACTTCGCTGAGAAGTAAATGGTCTCGCCACCCACCTTCATGCTGCGCTCGTCACTTTGGCTCGGAAGCACACGTCCGTCCGGCGTATTAATGCGCATGTACACCGTGCGCTTTGAGGGCTCAGCAATGGCATTTTGAGCCACAGTGAAGCAGGCCTTGATGCGGTTTGCGCGACCCGCAGTAGTCGTTGGCTTCTCGATTCCCTTACTGCTCACCTTTACCGCCGTCGCCTCGAGTGCTGAGAGCTGAAGCTTCAGTGCCGTAGCCACTTTTCCGTTCAAATTGGTATTCTGCGCATTGAGCTCTGCATTCTTAGTTTGCTCGTCGGTAAGCTGGGCATCCACTTGGGCCTTGGCCTCACCCAGTACGGCATAGGCCTTGTTCACGGAATCCACCTGGCTCGTCAAACGCGCCACCTCTTTGCGGAGCGTGTTCACCTGATTGCGGTACTTCGCTAGCTCGGACTGGGTCACATTCTTGAGGTTTGTAATCTCTTCAATGGCCGCGTTCAAACGCGCAGTCTCGGCAATGATGTAGCTGTTCATGCTGTCATTGGCAGCCACCTGCCCGATCAGGTCACGCTTGTACTCCTCGAGTTCACTCACTAAAATCGCCTTCTCTTCTTCAAGGTTTTCGACTGCTGAATTCCGGTTGAGGGCAAAAATTCCCAAAACCAACACCAATGCCACAAGAAGGCCAATAACTGTTTTTTGTCGTTTGGACGACGAATCGTTGCTCATTCTATTCTGAATTTGTGCAAATGTACCACTTTCTTCAAAGCGGCTTCCAACGCGTACTGCCAAAACGATGCCCAACGTGCACTGAGGGCATTGCGGCAGCCCCGCACCCCGTCTGTTCCACCTGCTGGGCCCAACTGTGGACCTCGGTGAGTCCGCGCCCGATCAACCTCAGCTTTGCCTGGGGCGGAACCGCGCTGCTGCCCTACCACCTTCCGCATGTGACCCACGCGATGCGGTCAATTAAGTTTGGAAACCGACCTGACCTCGCGGTAGCACTTGGGCAACTCATGGGCCACGCCCTCACGATCCCCGACGTTAACGTTCTTGTTCCTTTACCGCTGCGTGCCGAACGCTACTACGCCCGCGGCTACAACCAGGCAGAACACATTGCCCGTGGTCTCCATACGGTCTGGGGCCTACCGCTTGCAACTAACCTCATCCAACGACCGCTAAGCCTTCAAAACTTCGGAACCAAATCACAAGCCTCCCGATCTGAATCCGACCGATTCGGAATCTATGGCGCCTACGAAATCAGCGAACCAGAGCGGCTTGACGGTCTTCGCATCGCTTTAATTGACGACACCCTTACTACGGGAAGCACACTCAACGCGGCCGCCGAAGTGCTGCACAAAAAAACCAGGGTGGCAGATGTGATTCCGCTCACCCTGGCTTATGCCGTCAGGCGTAGATCCTAGCGCTCGATGACCAGGCGCTGTACTCCCGTTGCCTCTTCAGTTTGAACCTCCAAGAGGTAGAGTCCCGAAGCGAGGCCGCGCAAGTCGAGGTCGACCGAAGCCGTACCCGCGGCGAACTGTGCGTTCGTTGCGGTGAGCTGTGCGCCCGTGATTGAAAGCACGCGAACCACGGCAGCGCCGGCAGTCTGCATTGGGAATTCCACACGAACCAATCCAGTGGTTGGGTTCGGGAACACGCGAAGCGTAGCCAGCGCGTTCTCACCCATACCAACCGTGAAGTTCAGAGTGTCACTGACGCTACCGCAATCGTTGGTTGCTGTGGCTACTGCAAATGCAGGGCCATTGGTTCCAAACGACTGTACTGTAGCTGGTCCTGTTGCACTGCCTCCGTTGCTGAATGTCCAACTTACGTTGCTTGAATTGGTCACTGTCGCGTTGAACTGAATGGTAACCGGATTCATCGAAAGCACAGTGTAGGCAGACGTTACTGTTGGCTGTGGCGCATTCGCCGTAGTCACTGTAGCCGCTGACGACCAAGGGCTCGTGCCCGTAGCACACACATCCTGAACATACACGTCGTACACCGTATTCGGGGTTAAGCCCGTCAGGTTTGTCGTACCGCCTGTGAGGCCGGTGATAGTCGTTCCGGAACCTGGTGTAAAGCCTGCGACTCCGTACTCAATATTCGTGGACACAGCCGAACTGCCCGAGGTCCACGTCACTGTAGTCGACGTACACGTGGTGCTGCCGGCGGCATTCACACCGGTTGGAACCGCACATGGCGTACACTGAGCCACGAAGCTGTTCCATGTGCTGCCCGCGATTAACGTTGAGTTAAATGGCATCGTCGACAAGGTGTCACCAAACGGACCTACTAAGTCAAATCCAATCTCATTGGCAAACGATCCGCCACTTGTCACTACGATGCGCACCGAGTCACCCGCACAGAACTGAACAACGTCAGTAGCTGCGCTACCCGTCATGAACGTGAAATCCTTGACCGTAACCCAAGAGCCTGAGATCTTTTGCTGTGCTGTGATTACTCCACCGTTCCAGCCATCGCCCCATGAGTCACGCATGTACATTGTTGAGGTACACTGGTTCGCCGGAGGACAAAGTGCGGTGGTGATGGTGTACGGGCCAGCCCATGAAGACTGGTCGTTTGCCGCGCAGCTATCCTGAACGTAGAAGTGGTAGGATTGGCCTGGCTGCAAGCCGTTCAATGTGTACGGACTCGACACACCCCAAACCATGGTTCCTCCAACACCAGTTCCGGTACCTTGCCAGAAGCCTACAGGGCCCCAGAAGATGTTCGAGCCAAGCGGAGTACCCGAAGGCGCACTCCACGAAATGCCTGCACTTGTAGTAGACACCGTACCCGCAACCACTGAAGCAATCGGCTCGGGACACGTAGGAATGGCCTCAACCACGAAGTTGTCAAAGAACACGTCTGGACCAAAGTCTGAATTTGCCACGAATCGGAAGATTGCGTCGCTACCAATCCATGACGTCGGAAGGTATACCGTAGTGTCCACAAAGGTTCCTGGAACCGTAGTTCCTGCGCCTGGGCTATTGAAGCTTGATCCAATCAAATTCACCAACGTGTCCCAAGTCGTTGCTGAAGTAGTTTTACCCAAGAGCAAAAGCTGGTCGTCAGGGTAGAATGTCATGAACTGGTGCGACCAATCAAAGCTTGCTTGAGCTGAAGCGTTGATCGTAACGGGGCGAGATGTCATCACGGCAAACTCACCAGATAGCCATGACCAGAAGTTGCCTCTCATGGCATTACCTGCACCTTGACTGTACTGTAGCATCGTCTTGGTTCCACCAGAATTATCCCAACATCCAAGCGGGCTCGCATCAAAGTTCTCAACATAAGGCATGGTAGTGCCCAAGCAGCTCGTCGTAAAGTTGATCGGACCATACCATGGAGCCAAGTTGTTGGCACCACAAGAGTCCGCAATCCACACCGTGTATGCGGTGTTCGGAGCCAAGCCGTTAATCGTATATGACGTTCCGTTCACAGTCGCCTGGTTTGGAATGATTCCCGTGCCTGGATTGAAGCCCGATGGGCCCCACGCCACCACTGAGCCAGGCGTACCCGCTACACCGTGAGCCCACGCTACTACTACACTCGTAGCTGCAGCTGAAGCTGAGCCGTTGAGGGCAGGTAAGCAAGCCGGCTGTGCTTCATAATTGAAGTCATCCATTCCGAACGTTGAGAACGTAGACGTGGTCCGGAACCCAACATGCTTGTATCCAGCTGGAACGACGGGGAACGGAATGGTGTACTCTGCCCAAGACGTCGTCAAAGCAATCGTGTCGATTGCCACAAATGACCCTGGATTTGAAGGCGTTGCAACAAGTCCCACAATCACATTTGTGGTCGACCAAGTCGAAATCTTGTTTGCGCGGAAGCGAACCTGAGCTGCACCACTATCAAGGTCTGTGAACATTGGAGAAATGAGCGTTGACCCCGCAGTGCTTCCTGTACTCACTTGAGCATAATTTGGTGCTGAGTAAGCCGTTGTACCTGGGAAGGTTGGAATGGCAAAGGTGGCAGTGCCTGACTTGTACCAGCAATCTGGCTGTTGCGCCGCAATGTATGCATCGAAGTTTTCACTGTAGCCAGTTGGAAGGGCAAACCCTGCACATAGCGTGGTAAAGCTAAATGGACCAGACCAAATTGAGTTACCTGCTCCGCCACAAAGAGCCATGACGTAAAAATCGTAGGATGAGTTCGGAGCCAAGCCTGTAGCAACTGCGGTGTTCGTAGTCACGGTATCCGAGGCTCCAGTTCCGATCGAGAAGCCCGCAGGTCCCCACTGAACTACAAAACCAGAAGCACCACTCTGCCAGTTGAGGTTGGCGGTGACGTCAGTAACTGAAGACACTCCGAGTTGAAGCGGTTCAGGGCATGCAGGTTGTGCTTCTACGGTAACAAAATCCACGTACGCATTTGGCCCAAAATCAGACCAGCCATAGACCTGAAGCACAATTGTATCACCCACAAAGGCAGACGGCAAGTAGGCAATCTCGTGCGAGAACACCGATGCGGGACCCGTATTTGTCGCACCAGGTGTATTGAAGGCAGCGCCCTTAAGCGAAACCACATTAGTCCATGCAGTACTGTTGATTCCTCGTACGCGAACCGTCAAGCTATCGAAGGGATAGAACGCGCTAGCCAAGTGCGACCAGTCCATTACTACGCGCGCCGGAACATTGATCGAAATAGGTGCAGACTCAAGAATGAACGACTTATCACTGTAGTTCCAGAAACTAGCTTGGGCGTACCCTGCCGAGTTGTGGGTCCAGTCTTGGTCGCCCGAATCAAACGTGTAGCATAGCGGGGGCCATGTACCAAAGCCCTCAGTAAACGGCATTGATTGCACTAAACATGGGGTGCACGTATTAATTGGCCCAACCCAGTTCGAATAGCCGTTGCTCGAAGCAGAACAGTTGTTACGCACATAAATGTCGTAGCAGGTGCTTGCCGACAAGCCAGTAATGCTACCCGTAGCACCTGCGGCCACTACAGTGCCCGAGCCCTGGGTGAAGCCAGCGGCTCCGTACTCAATTTCATAGGTCGAACCCGTAAATGAAGAAATGCTGTAGTTGATACTTGTAGGAGTCTTTGTAGTCACCGTGAGCGAAGCCGGGGGGCACAAAGGCACTGTCCAGTTGATGGTCTTACCTGATGTGATTCCACCCGTGTAGTTAAACGTACCCGTAGCTAGGGTTCCTTGGGCCAGTGTGCCCCAGTTACCTACGGCGTTGGTGAAATCCACAGATGAGCGAATGCCTACCTGGGCAGTTGCTGTAGTACTGTTCGTTACAAGTTTGTTGTACACATAGCTGATAGCGCCGCTTTCAAGGATGCGTAATTGGAATGTAAACGTGTCACCTGTGCCGCTTGAACCGTACCGCTTGATTTTGTTCCATTCTACAATGTATTCTCTGTTTGGAGCAGTACCCTGAGATTTGAGGTATATGGCCGCTCCCGTCTGACCTTGAAGGTCCGCCGCGAGGGGGGCGAGTACCAATCCGCCGGTTGGCGGATTTGGAGAAACGGCTCCGTAGGCGGTCGACACGGTCATGGTTGCCGAGGACGCTGAGCCCAACGTAGCGTGTCCATTGGTCGAAATTCCAATTTTGTTGAACGATACGCCATTGATGGTCACGGTAAAGCCGAGGGCAAAACCAGGCCCTGTTGCAGCTGAACCTGTAGCGAGCGATGCGGGGTCTACATATTCTTGGTCGTCCATCGTGGCACTTCCTAAGGTGTAGTCCGGAGACGACACAGGAGTGAAGGTTCCGGCAGATTGCACCGGCAAAAGCGCGCTCACCGATTGCGCAATCCCCCAAAAAGGAAGGGCGAGAAACAGACCGATAAGGCCGATGCGTTGCGTACGTTTGTTCATAATTACTCGAGTTAGTGAGGGTACAGTTCACAAATGTGAGGAAAAATGTTCAAAACACCAAGGTTCGTTCAAGGATTAAAGGCCGCCGTTAGCGCATTAGCAATACTCGTTGGCAGTTGTGCGCTCCCGACTCCGCCCGACGGAGGGCCGCGCGATACCAACGGGCCCGTGGTGGTCGAATCAAGTGTTCCGCTCGGAAGCACCTCGGTGCAAACCAATACATTGACCTGGACATTTGACGAGTATGTGGTACTCAACAACCCTGGGTCCAGCATTCGTACGTCTCCACCGATACCTGGCGAGCCACGGTTTGCGCTAAAGGGTAAAACGTTTAAAATGTCGTGGGATGGTGCACTTGAGCCCGACCGCACGTACATCATTCAGTTCGGAAACGGAATTCGCGATTTGCACGAGAACAACCCTATGCCAGAACCGTTTTGGGTGTTTGCCACGGGTTCAAAGATTGATTCGGGCCTAATACGAGGTGTAGTACTCAACCCCTCAACCGGCAAGCCTTGGGACAACCAGGCCGTCGTCCTTCACGGGATTGACGCTGCAGATTCCGCAGTTTTTACGCCTCCCGTGTACGGGTCGCGCAGCGGCAAAGACGGGCGCTTTTCTCTGCCCTATCTGGCCGACGGCCGCTACCAAATCTTTGCGTTCAGTGACCCCGACGGCAATCTTCAACTCGGAACCGGCGAAAAGTCGCCGGTCGCGTGGTTTTCAGAACGCGTTACCCCCGGGGACAGCCTGGTGCTGTGGCTTGCGGACCCCGCTATAAAGCCCGACAGTCTCGCCCTCTTTCGGCAGCTTCCCGCCGACTCGTCAGGGGTTCTCAAGCTTACCGTGACCCCAAACACCGACGATGCACCATGGGTGCACGAGCTGCGGCGCGACGGGATCGTGGTGTGGCGCGGTTCCGGCACGAATTCGTGGACGCTCGAAGGGTTGAAGCCCGGCAAATACGCGCTGCAGAGTTTTGTTGACCTCAACGAGAATGGCCTGTGCGACGCCCCCAACTGGTGGACGCGAACTGAGGCCGAAACGCCGATCGTAGATCCCGAACCCGTCGAGGTTACTGTGGGCTGGACGGTAGAGCGCCAGTGGCTTCCGGGGGCATCCCCAGCACTACAAACGGATCCTGGTCTTCAAGAAACGGGAACCGCTTTCGCACCGCAGCCAAGTGGACCGGATCCAATTCGGCAGTAACACAGGATTCCTGGTTCTGCACTCCTTCGGCCAAGATGTCGCCCCACGGCCCAATGATGCGGCTCGCTCCGCTGTGGCCGACTCCGAATCCGTCAGTGCCCACGCGGTTCACGCCGACCACATAGCACTGGTTTTCCATGGCTCGAGCCGCCAAAAGTGTGGTCCACGCAATTTCACGAGCCTCTGGCCAGTTGGCCACCACGAGTAATGCGTCGTAGGCAGGCTTGCAGTCGGCATCGAGCGTGTTGCGCAACCATACCGGAAAGCGAAGGTCAAAGCACACCGCCAAGCGAAGGCGCCACCCGCGCCAGGTAACGACTACAGGGTCGGTTCCGCGTTCAAAGTCGCGGTGCTCTCCCGCTACCGCAAAGAGGTGGCGCTTGTCGGCGGTGGTGGTGGTTCCGTCGGGTTCAACCCAAAAAAAACGATTGGCCACCTTGCCCGATTCGTGGGGCACAAAAACCGATGCCCCCACAGCGCACTGAAGTTCTGAAGCAAGCAGGAGTAAAAAGTCGATCGCCTGAGTGCTTCGTGCCGCGACCTCGCGCGCCTGCGGCGTCGCAAACCCCGTGGCAAAAGCCTCGGGCAGCAGGAGCACGTCGACGCTACCCGACTCCGGAAGCAGCGAGCGAATCTTCGCAAAATTGGCCTCCGGATCGCACCAAGCGATGCCGTACTGAAGGAGCGCAACGCGCAAGGGGCTTCGGTTAGCGGGCATCGGGCAGCAGCAATGGAATGTCTTTGATCAGTTGGTCCACTGCCTTGGGATCGGTACCGTCGTAGTAGCCGCGCAGGCGCCCTTGGGCGTCGACAAGCACGAGGTTTTCGGTATGAATGAACGAGTGCTCGTCCCACCCTTGGCCCTCTTCGAGCACGGCAAAGTAGCTAGTGCGGGCAAGGCGATTGAGCTCCTCGGGCTCGCCCGTGAGCAACCACCACTGCGCGGGGTTGCAGCCGTTGCGGTCCCCGTAGTCCGCCAAAATGGGCACCGAATCGTACTCAGGCATGGCTGTGTGCGACAGAATGCGGATCCGGTCGTCACCCGCGAAGGCGTCTTGGACCTTGCGCAAGCCGGCCGCCATGTCCACGCAAATGGTCGGGCACGTGGTAAAAAAATAGCTGACAATCCGGACTTTACCCTCTACATCGCGTGCACTGCGGCGGGTCCCCGTTTGGTCGACCAACTCAAAGTCGGCCACGTGGTGGTCCATGCCCTTGCCCTCCAAGCTGTCGGCGACGAGTGCCGGATTCAAATCCGAGGGATTCAGTATGGGAAGCTGCCGCTCCGGACGCTGAATGAGGTAGGCCGCGGTGACTCCGGTCACGAAAATTATCAATAAAATGCCTATTTTTAGGTATTCGGACTTCGAAAGCTTCCAGGCGGGTTTTGGCACGGTCATGGTACGAAGTTCGGTAACGTAACTTTACCACCATGCGAAACGTTGTACTTTTTTCAGCCATCGCCGCACTTACTGCGGCATGTACCCCAGAGGGCAGCGAAGTTTCGCTTCAATTGAGCATTCAGCCCAAGTGGAACGGCCAGGATCTCGCCTACAGCAGTATGACGCTTGTGCAGCCCGAGACAGGCGACACCTTTCTGGTGGAGCGCGCCGACATGATCCTTTCAGAATTCGCGTTGATTCAAGAGGACGGTAGCCGCCTCCCGCTGGTCGACGACGCTGGTGATCCGATCTATGCCTTCTTTACCAAGAACAAGCCGTGGACCGTAACCATCCCAGATAATGTTCCGAAAGCAGCGTACTCCGGAATCGAATTCACCGTTGGGCTCGACTCTGCGCGAAACTTTGGCGACCCCTCACAATGGAAGGTCGGGCACCCACTCAACCCAACGGTGAACAACCTGCATTGGGGCTGGCAGGGCGGCTACGTGTTTATGGCCATCGAAGGTTTCTACCAAAACAACGGTGCCCGAGAACCTTGGCTCTACCACATTGCCAAAATGGAAAACCGTATGCCCGTTCGGATTAATGGCGATTTGGACCTGCGTGGCCCGCGCCGTCTTGTACTGAACTGGAACGCCGAAAAGCTATTTTATGCCTTAAATGAGGTTCGCCCTTCTGAAGATGGTGCTTTTTCACACAGTAGTTTTGATGGCGGAGTCGCCCACCGAATCTCTGAAAATGTGAGCCACTCGTTCAGTTGGGTTGCCCTTGAACATGTGAAATGAAGTACTTCGCGCTTGCACTAATCGGCCTATTGGCTGTGGGTTGCGGTGAGAATCCGCCGCCTACAACCCCGTATGCGCTGAATGTGCCGCAGGGCTTCCCCCCTCCCCCGATTCCCGAAGACAACCCATTGACCGTCGAGGGAGTACTGCTCGGTCGCAGGTTGTTTTACGATCCCGTTTTGTCGCGCGACTCGACGCAAAGCTGTGCGAGCTGCCACAATACAAGCTTTGGTATGACCGACCACGGACTGCGGTTTTCGGTCGGAATCACCGGGGCTGTCGGAGACCGCAACAGCATGCCGCTGCACAACCTCGCCTACCATACTGCGCTTTTTTGGGACGGGCGCACCCCAACCCTACGCCAGCAGTCGCTAGAGCCCATCGAAAACCCCATTGAGATGGACCATACGGTGGCCGCTGTCCTTGCTTCACTTAACGCGAGCCCCACCTACCGCGAACTTTTTTGGAAGGCATACGGCGTCAAAACCATCACGGCTGAAGAACTCGGCCTGGCCATGGAACAATTCATGCTCACCATAATGAGCGGGAACAGCAAGTTTGACCGCTTTGCCCGCGGCTTGGAATCACTAACCCCTGAAGAGCAGCTGGGCCTTCAGCTGTTCAACGGCGAAGCGAATCCCAATGCACCGGTTCGCGGAGCCGACTGCTTTCACTGCCACGGCGGAACCTTGTTTACCAACCACAAGTTCATGAACAATGGCCTTGACACGGCGATTACAGACCCTGGGCTTGGCGGAGTTACGGGCAATCCAAACGATTTGGGCAAGTTTAAGGTTCCGTCACTGCGGAATATCGCATACACCCCTCCGTACATGCACGACGGCCGCTTTCAAACGCTGATGGAGGTCGTGGACTTTTACAACAGCGGAACCCACGCCAATTCACCCAACATTGATCCATCTATGGGCGACATCATTCGGTCGGGCGGGCTGGGGCTCAACCTACAGGAGCGGCTTGCCCTCGTGGCCTTTCTCAATACACTTACCGATCCATCAATTGAGAGCGATACGCTCTTTCAAAACCCGTTCAACTAGTATGAAAAAGTTCATTATCGGTTTCTGGTTGCTGGTTTCTGGTTCTGCCTGGGCGCAGAGTTCTGAGGTGACATTTTGGGTGGACGGAGTCTGTGGAATGTGCGAAAAGCGCATCGAAACTGCCCTTTTGAATACCCCCGGAGTGCGCTTTGCCGACTGGTCAACCGAGACCCACCAGGTCAAAGTGGCCTTCAACAGCAAAAAACTCACCGAACAGCGACTCCACGAAATCGTAGCAGGAGTGGGCCACGACACTAAAAAAGTCAAGGCCAAAGAAGAAGACTACGCCAAAGTCCACGAATGCTGCAAGTACCGGGATCTGAATGACCACTAAGCACTTGGCCGTTGGCTTGTGGATCTTGGCCGCGGCCGCTGCACATGCTCAGGTGCGCGACAGCGTCGTCGCCATTGATGAGGTCGTGGTGCGGTCTGAGGCCCCCGATGCGGTGGTTCAGGCCCGTTCCGCCACCCTTACCACCTCGATCGGAAGGGGCGAACTGAAGAAGGCCGCCTGCTGCAACCTTTCGGAGAGCTTTGAAACCAATCCGTCCATCGATGCAGCGTTCACCGATGCGGTGACGGGTACGCGCCAAATTCAGTTGCTCGGTCTCGACGGCAAGTATGCACAGATTCAGACTGAAATGACTCCGCTCGTGCGCGGTTTGCTCGCCAACAGCGGGCTGCAGTTTGTTCCAGGAACCTGGGTCGAAGGCATTCAGTTAACCAAGGGAATTGGTGCCGTAACCAACGGTTTTGAGAGCATGACAGGCCAAGTCAACGTCGAACTGATCAAGCCTGACGAAGGGATTAGTTCTGAAAACCCGCGACGCGCCAGCGCCAATGCCTACCTCAACAATGCAGGGCGCATGGAACTAAACGGCGACTTCGCGCAGCGCATCAATGCCAAGTGGACCCTCGGAACCCTCCTTCACGCCAACCAGACCCGCTGGTTTAGGGACATGAACATGGATGGATTCGCCGACAATGCGCTCGGGGGTCAACTCAACGGAATGCTCCGCGCGCGCTACTGGGGACAAAACGGCTGGGAAGGCATTTTTACCCTGCACGGAATGCAGGACACCCGCGAAGGTGGGCAGTTAGGGGCTGACGCACCGAGCGTGGCCTGGACCTCGTCAGTAGCCCAACGCCGCACCGCGTTTACCTCAAAAACAGGCTGGGTCAACCCCGATGATCCCGATATGAGTGTCGGCATCATTGTGCACGCCTACCAGCAGTCTATGGATGCGCGTCTTGGACCCTTGGCCCTTGACCAAAGCCAGTTACTCGAAGGAGACCAGCGCGGAGGTATGGCTCAGGTTCTGATTCGCGAGGGGGGCGTCAAGTGGTCACAGACCTCTGGGGTGAGTTGGTCACTCGACCGGTACGTTACCGACTGGCACCATCCAGGTCTCGCCCACGACGACACTTGGGTCGAATCTGCTCCTGGGGTGTTCAGCGAATGGACGTTTGAGCCCTCGCCCAAGTTAACCGCCGTAATGGGTGCCCGAGTCGACTACCACTCGATTGCGGGGCTTCAGTACAGTCCACGCGTTCACTTGCGCTACGCCCCAACTCCCCGCGTTACCTTTCGAGGGGGTTACGGACGTGGATTCCGAATGGCGATGCCCGCCGTCGAGTCACTGGGCAAGTTTGCAAGCGCCCGAACCGTCAACCACGCCGTGAATCCTTGGGGCAGCACTCAGAATATTGAATCCGGAACGACAGCCAGCCTCTCTGGTGTGTGGAACTACGTCCACAACTACTACCCGGGAAGCGTTGTGTTCGACGCCCAAATTAGCAACCTCGACCGCGCGGTTCTTCTCGACTTTTACCGTTCTGCCACCGAAGTGCTGTTCTATGGGTCAAGCATGGAATCCCGAAGCGCAAGCGTTCAGTGGGAACACCAGTTCTCAAAAAACTGGAAGGCCCGGGCAGCCTACCGAATTCAAGATGTACGTGGATTGTACTATGGGGTTTGGGATGCCGTTCCGTATGTGTCACCCCGTCGGGCGATGCTTCATGCCGAGTACCAGTTCAAGCAAAAGTGGTTCGCGAACGCCACCTGGCAGCACTATGCGGGAATGCACCTGCCTCCAGGTCCCGGAGGCGTAGTTCGCAGCATCAGTCCAGACTTTGCCCTGCTTCACCTTCACCTTCGTCGGGATCTGTCGTGGGGTGACGCCTACATTGGCGTTGAAAACGCACTCAATGTGCGCCAATCTGAACCCATCGCCGGAGTCGTTGACCATTTAAACAACCATCAGTTTTTAGGTGCCGACGACCCCGGGTTTGTGAGCAACTTTGACGCAACGCGCGTCTGGGGGCCCATTTTTGGCCGCATGGTGTACCTTGGCATCAACCTTGCCTTAACGGGTAGCGATGACTGATTCTGTACTCCTCTTGCGCGGCATTACCCGCGACTTTCAACTCGGTGCCCAAACGGTGCACGTGCTCAAGGGAATCGACCTCGACATTGAACGGGGTGCCTACGTTGCGCTCATGGGTCCTTCGGGCTCGGGCAAGTCTACCTTGATGAACATTTTGGGGTGCCTCGATACGCCGACGGCGGGAACCTATGTACTTGCAGGGCGGGACGTCAGCCGAATGGCTGAGGCCGAACTCGCCGCCGTTCGCAACCAGGAAATCGGATTCGTTTTTCAAACGTTTAATCTGATTCCGCGCCAAACAGCCTTGGACAACGTCGCACTACCCCTTGTGTACGCCGGAATCGGAAAAGAGGAACGCCTTGACCGCGCCGCCGACGTGCTGCGTTCGGTAGGTTTGGGCGACCGGATGGACCACCGACCCAACCAACTTTCGGGTGGACAGCGCCAGCGCGTGGCCATTGCGCGTGCCCTTGTCAACAAGCCCTCGCTCATCTTGGCCGACGAGCCCACAGGCAACTTGGATTCCGCGACTTCTGAAGAGATTATGCGTCTGTTTGACGACATTCACCAGGCTGGCAACACCCTGGTGGTGGTGACCCACGAAGAAGATATCGCCCAGCGTGCAAAGCGCATCATTCGCCTGCGCGACGGCATCGTTGCGAACTGAGCACAGCCCCTTAGCGTTACCTTGGGAGTATGACGCCCAACTTTACCTCGGAATTTCAGGCCCTTAAGGCCGCCGCCCCCCGCATTGCTGCGCTCCCACTGAGCCACCGCCGCAACCGCCTTAAGGCGCTTCGCGCGGAACTCATTCGACGCCGCAGTGAGCTTCACGCCGCGATGCGCGCAGACCTCAACCGCCCCGAGGTAGACAGCGATCTGAACGAGCTGCTCCCTGTTAAAGATTCCATCGACCATGTGCTGGCCAATCTGGGACGGTGGACGCGGACCGAACGCCTGCCCTTGCCCTTAACGCTTATCCCGGGACGTGCCGAAATCCACCATGAGCCCAAAGGGGTCGCCTTGATCGTGTCACCGTGGAACTTTCCGGTGAATCTGTGCCTGGTTCCGCTTGTGTACGCGGTCGGCGCGGGCAATACGGTGTGCTTGAAGCCGAGCGAACTAGCGCCCGCATCTGCCGCATTTATTGCGTCGGTCGTGCAGGCGGTGTTTCCGCCCGACGAGGTCTGCGTAATTCAGGGCGACGTGAGTGCAGCCGTCGCTCTTCTCGAGCAACCCTGGAACCACATATTTTTTACCGGCTCTCCCGGGGTCGGAAGCAAAGTGATGGCCGCGGCATCGAAGTACTTGGCCTCGGTTACCCTCGAATTGGGCGGAAAATCCCCGGTCTTCGTGCACGAGGGCTACGGCGGCGAGGCCGCTGGACGCCGGGTGGCCTGGGCCAAAGGATTGAACGCCGGTCAGGTGTGCATTGCTCCAGACTATGCCCTGGTTCCTGCCGCGCAGCGGGCGGACTTTATTCACGGGTTTCAGGCGGGCGTAGCCCAGCACTACGGGGACGCGCCTTCTGCCAACCCCTACTGGGTGCGCATCATTCAGCCCCGCCACTGGGACCGCCTCAAAGAGTGGCTTGACGAAGCCATTGCTGACGGAGCCCAGGTGTGGCAGCCCGACGCGCCGGACCGCGAGCGACTGTACTTTCCGCCCACACTAGTGTGGGACGCTCCCGAGCACCTTCAGGTCAGCTGCAGCGAAATATTCGGCCCCATTTTACCCGTGTTTACCTACGGTTCTACCGAAGAAGCTTTGGCTCGGGTCAATGCTGGTCCACAGCCGCTTGTGCTCTACGTGCTGAGCCACGCAAAGGCCTGGACCGACCGCATCATACTCGAGACGCGCGCGGGCGGAACCGTCGTCAACGACTTCTACCTGCACTACATGCACCCCGAGCTTCCGTTTGGAGGCGTAAACAATTCCGGAATCGGCAAATCCCATGGAATCTGGGGATTCCGCGAATTCAGCAATGCCCGCAGCGTGTACCGCCGGGGGCGCTGGGCACCCACAATGCTTCTGACCCCGCCCTACAAAGGATGGGTCAAGAAGGTGGTAGGTTGGCTGGTGAGCTAACCGAGGTTAGCTCGTTGGCTTTTAGCAAGGGTGGCTGAGATTGGCTCGTTAGCGAGGTTGGCCCCTTGGCGAGGTTGGCTGAGATTGGCTCGTTGGCCCTTTAGCGCGGTTAGCTAGTGGCCTTTTGCCGAGGTTGGCTCGTTGGCTTTTAGCAAGGTTAGCTCGTTGGCGAGGTTAGCGAGGTTGGCTGAGATTAGCTCGTTGGCCCCAACAATAAAACCAGCAGACTGGCGTCAGAAAAAAAGCATTGTAAGCTCGGCCAATCTCAGCAAGTCTCAGCCAGTCTCAGCCAACCTCGCTAATCTCAGCCAGTCTCAGCCAACCTCGCCAAGGGGCCAATCTCAGCCAACCTTGCCAATCTCAGCTAATCTCAGCCAACTAAAGTTCGCGCTGTACCTCGACTTCTTTGAAGCCTTCGACGATGTCGCCGACCTTGATGTCGTTGTAGTTGTTGATGTTCAAACCACAGTCGAGGCCCTTTTTGACTTCGCGGACATCGTCTTTGAAGCGCTTGAGGGATCCGAGTTCGCCCGTGTACTGAACCACGCCGTCGCGAAAGACGCGAACGCGGGTGTTGCGGGGGATGACTCCGTCCATGACCATACAGCCAGCGATGGTACCCACCTTGCTGATTTTGAAGGTCTCGCGAACTTCGATGGTGCAGGTGATTTCTTCTTTGACGTCGGGTGACAGAAGGCCAGACATTGCGTCTTTGATGTCGTTAATCGCGTCGTAGATGATGCTGTAGAGGCGGATTTCGATGTCTTCTTTTTCGGCGAGCTTGCGCGCTGAAGCGGCAGGACGCACCTGGAATCCGACGATAATGGCACCAGACGCTGAGGCGAGGAGGACGTCTGAATCGGTGATTCCGCCCACTGCCTTGTGGATGATGTTGACCTGAATTTCTTCAGTGCTGAGGCGCTGTAGCGAATCGGCGAGTGCCTCGATCGAACCGTCCACGTCGCCTTTGAGGACGATGTTGAGCTCCTTGAAGTCTCCGACGGCCAATCGGCGTCCGATTTCTTCGAGGGTGAGGTTCTTTTGCGAGCGGACGCTCTGTTCGCGAGAAAGCTGCTGACGGCGCTGGGCAATCTGCTTGGCCTCGCGCTCGTCTTCAAAGACGGCGAAGTTGTCGCCGGCGGTCGGAGCTCCGTCCAATCCGAGGATCGATACGGGAGCCGAAGGTCCTGCCTCGTCAATTTTGTGCCCGCGCTCGTCCATCATGGCGCGCACCTTGCCGCTGTATTGACCCACCAAGATGAAGTCGCCCACGCGGAGCGTTCCGGCTTGAACCAGAATGGTTGTCACGTACCCGCGGCCCTTATCGAGCGTAGCTTCGATCACAGTGCCTTTTGCGTTGCGATTGGGGTTCGCCTTCAGGTTGAGGAGTTCAGCCTCGAGAAGGACCTTTTCGAGGAGCTTGTCGACGTTGAGGCCTTGCTTGGCAGAAATGTCTTGGGACTGGATTTTGCCGCCCCAGTCTTCGACAAGAAGGTTCATTCCGGCGAGCTGCTCTTTGATGCGCTCTGGGTTGGCGTCAGGGCGGTCAATTTTGTTGATCGCAAAGACGATGGGAACGCCGGCCGCTTGCGCGTGGCTGATGGCTTCCTTGGTTTGGGGCATCACAGAGTCGTCGGCCGATACCACGATGATGGCAATATCGGTCACCTGGGCACCGCGAGCACGCATGGCCGTAAAGGCTTCGTGACCCGGGGTATCGAGGAAGGTGATGTGCTGTCCGTCGGCAAGCTGAACGCTGTAGGCGCCGATGTGCTGGGTGATTCCGCCCGCTTCGCCGGCAATTACATTGGCCTTGCGGATGTAGTCGAGCAGTGAAGTTTTACCGTGGTCAACGTGGCCCATGACGGTCACGATGGGCGGACGGCTGACCAAGTTGGCCTCGTCTTCTACTTCGACACCGATTGCCTCCTCCATTTCTTCGTCGACAAACAGGACGTCGTATCCAAATTCGTCGGCTACAATGGTCAGCGTCTCTTTGTCGAGGCGTTGGTTCATGGAGGCCATGATTCCGAGCGACATACAGGTAGAAATGACTTCGGTCGGAGTCACCTTCATCATGTTGGCTACTTCAAGCAGGGTAACGTACTCGGTGAGCTTGAGTACGCGTTCGCCTTCCTGACGTTCCATTTCGGCCATTTCACGGGCCTCAGCGCGTTCTGCGCGTTTGTCGCGGCGGATTTTTGAACCCTTGGACTTGCGGCCTCCGCCGAGCTTTTCAAGGGTTTCTTTAATCTTGCGCTGAATGTCTTCTTGGCTGACCTCGCGGGGTGGACCGCCTGCTCCTTGCGGGCCGCGTTGGCCGGGACCGCGCTGACCGCCAGGGCCGCGCTGACCTCCAGGGCCGCGTTGGTAGCCGCCTTGACCGGGTCCCCCGACGCTTGCAGCGCCGGTGGTCGTGCGACCTCCGCCCGACGTAGGCTTTTGAAGGCCTTCGGTCTTGATTCGCTTGCGCTGACCAGCCGCAGAGGGCTTCTTGGCAAACTGTGAAAGGTCAATGACCTGACCGGTCATTTTTGGACCGTCAAGCTTTTGGTACTGAGTCTCGTGGTGCGTTGATTCAGGGGCCTCAGGTGCAGCTGCCTCAGCAGTCTTTGCCTCAGCGGGGGCTGCGGGGGCTGCGGGTGCAGCAGGCGCAGGAGCTTCGGAAGCCTTTGGGGCTTCAGCAGCAGGGGCTTTTGTGTCGGGAGTCGCTGTGGCAGCAGCCTCTGGTGCTTTAGCTACCTCGGCGGTCACGGCGGGCGCCGGAGCCGGAGTTTCAGGGGCCTTTGCCGGCTCAACCACGGCAGCTGGAGCTGCTGGAATGGGCGCAGACACGGGAACCTCAACCGCAGCGGGCGCAGCAGGCTTCTTGGGCGACAAATCAATCTTGCCGGCCACCTTGGGACCCGAAAGGGTCGCCGTGGCGCGAATGACTTCGGGCTTCTTTTGCTCGCGCTCGGCCTGAATGGCCTCCTTCTCTTCGCGCTTTTTCTGAATGAGCGTTTCGGCCTTGTCTTTGGACGTCTTGTCAGTGGCGAATTGCTGCGTCAGCAGATCGTACTGTGCTTGATCAATCTTGGCGTTGCGGTTGCGATCTACCTCTTGGCTTTTGGTAGCCAAAAAGTCAACGGCGGTATCCAAGCCGATGTTCAGCTCGCTAAGTACTTTACTGATGCGGATGGTGCTCATAGGCGCAAAGGTCGGGACTATTTAAATAATGAAGGTGGAGTGTGCAAAAAAGCGTGGCTTATTCGGCTTCAAACTCCTTTTTGAGGATGTTGCGGACATCTTGTACCGTCTCGACTTCGAGGTCGGCACGGCGGGCTACGTCTTCAACGTCGGCGCGGAGTACGGACTTCGCCGTATCGTAGCCTCCGTTGCGAAGCTGGTCGATAACCCATGCTTCGATTTCGTCGCTGAACTCAAGGAGTTCTACGTCTTCTTCTTGAACCACGTCTTCGCGGTACACGTCAATTTCGTAGTCGTTGAGCTTGCTGGCGAGGCGAATGTTGGTTCCGCCACGGCCAATGGCCAGTGAAACCTGGTCCGCAGGCAAGTAGACATTTGCATGGCGACGCTCTTCATCAAGTACCATATTGGTGATTTTTGCAGGCGAAAGCGCGCGCTGGATCATCAACTGAAGGTTGTTCGTGTAGTTGATTACGTCGATATTCTCTCCGCGGAGCTCGCGAACGATACCGTGGATGCGCGAGCCTTTCATGCCCACACAGGCTCCGACGGGGTCGATGCGGTCGTCGTAGGATTCCACGGCAACTTTCGCTTTCTCTCCTGGAATCCGAACGACTTTCTTGACCGTGATGATTCCGTCCAGTACTTCGGGAATCTCTGCTTCAAAGAGCTTAGCCATGAACTCTTCAGACGTGCGGCTAAGCAGGATGAAGGGCTTGGTTCCGCGAACCTCGACAAGCTTGACCACGGCGCGCACGGTGTCGCCCTTGCGGTAAAAGTCCTTTTCGGGAATCATGTCTTCGCGGCGCAGGATCAGTTCGTTCTGCTGGTCGTCGTAAATGATGAGCTCACGGTGGCGCACGTGGTGCACTTCGCCGCTGATGATCTCACCCTCCATGGTCTTGTAGCGCTTGAAAAGCTCGCCTGAGTCGTGCTCTTGAACCTTCTGAACAAGGGTCTGGCGAAAGGCCAAAATGAAGCGGCGTCCGAGGTCGATGATTTTAATTTCTTCAGAAACTTCTTCACCGACTTCAAAGTCGGGCTCAATTTTGAGGGCAGCAGAAAGGGCAATTTCGAGGTTGTCGTCCTCGACGGAACCGTCCTCTACGATGGTGCGGTTGCGCCAGATTTCGAGGTCGCCTTTGTCGGGGTTGACGATGACGTCAAAATTCTCGTCGGTGCCGTACTTCTTGCGAATTTGAACGCGAAAGGCCTCTTCGATGAACGACATGAGGGTTACGCGGTCAATGCTCTTTTCGTCTTTGAACTCGCCGAAGGATTCGATGATGGCTAGGTTTTCCATAGCAAATTGAAAGTGTAAAACTTAGAATTTAAAGTCGAGGGTGATACTGGACAGTTCCGCCAGCGGGATTTGGGTTTGGATCGTTTGATCCATCTTGCCTTTGCCTACCGTTTTGGGTACGCGTTCGGTGCGCTCAAGGGTAATGCTCGTGCCGTCGAAGGCGGCGAGCTTACCCTTGTCTTTTTGACCGTCCAAAAGCTTGACCACAACTTCGCGTCCGAGGTTCTTGCGGTACTGGGCGTCCACCTTAAACGGGGTGAACATTCCAGGAGAAGATACCTCTATGGCGTAGTTCTCAGACTCTTCGCCAAGCGCGGATTCAATCGCGCGGCTGATCGTCTTGATTTGTGCCAAGGTGATGTGCCCCTCATTGAGGTCGGCATGTACCTTGATGTCGTTGGTGGCGCTCAGGCTTACCTCTACAGCAAAGGCATCCAACCCCTGAAGGGTCGTGTCAACCAGCTGCTGAAGTTCGTGTTGGGTCATGTGGGCGTACTTAAAAAAACCTTTAAAAATAGTCGAGGGGACTTTGTGGGTCCCCTCGATTTTGGATTCAGAAAGCGGTGCAAAGATACGCAGGGTTTTTTTACCACGCAAACCTCAGGCTCGCACGCACTTGGCGACCTGCCTCAAGGACTCCAAACGCACGTGCAATCGAGAGGTGGTGGGCAAAAGCCGTGTTCGAGGCGTTGAGGACTTCGAGGCTCCACGAGGCGCTCTTGGTGAGCACACCCGTGAGGCTCGCAGACCAAAGACCGTAGGCCGGAGTGGCTCCGTCCAAAAAGAGCTCCTCGGTCGGCGAGAGTCGGCGTTGAGCGAGGTAGTGGTCGTAGTGCAGTTCAGCGTGAAGGCGCTGGTCGGGCAGTACGTCGTAGGCCATGTGGGCGCCCCATCGGCCCGGAGCCATAAACGGAAGCGGATTGCCCGCTGCGTCCTCGCCAATGCTGATCGCTGCCTGAGCGTGCACGTGGAAGCGCTCTGCAGGGTGCCAGTGGGTACGTGCCTCGGCTCCGAAGACGCGGGCATCGCCCTGCACGTAGTAGAAGCGCCATGATCCGCTGCTGTCGTTGGGGTTGAGGTAAATGAAGTCGCGGTACGCCTGGTAGAACGCCGTCAATTGCGCGTCAAAACGGTCGGCGGAATAGTTCAGACCAAGGTCGGCGTTCCAGAGTTGCTCGGTGCGAAGGTTGGCATCGCCGACTTCAAACCTGCCCGCGCCGATGTGCGTGCCAAAGGCAAAACGCTCTTCGAGTTGGGGTCCACGGGTTCCGTGCGACAGTCGTGCTTGGACACTCAGGGGTTTGCTCATGGCATAGGCGTAGCGGAGCAGGGCGGCGTACCCGGCAAAGGCCCCAACTTCGCCGCGAAGGCCAGCTGAACGGGTGTGGCGGCCCTTTTCAACACTGTAGTGTGCAAAGAGTGCCGACTGGAACTGCTCTGCATTCGGGTAAAGCCATTCGTGAGCGTGCTCGTCGTTGCGCAAAACGCGCAGTTGCTGGTGCGACCCAAGCGTCAGATGCCCGACGCCAAGCCGTCGGTCCAAGGTGGTGGTCTGCGAGGCAGTGTGCAGGTTGAACGCGATGTGGGGCTCGTTCTCGTGACCGGGCTCGGGTTCTTCTCCCTCGTGCGCCTCGTCGTATTCGGCACGGAACGACGACTGAAGGCCCGTCACCGACCGAAGCTTCCAGGTACCGAGACTGCGCTCGGCTTCCCACGCGAGGTGGCCCGCCTGAATGAGCTGGTCGCCATGCTCGTGGTCGGGCTCTTGGCCCGGGGGGTAGTTGTTCTCGGGCAGCCCAAAGCGGCGTTGGACTCCCGTGAGTTTGAGGCGGTGCTGGGTTTTGCCGTTTTGCCAGGAGCCAAGAGCCCGCAACGCTAGGGTTTGAGCGTGTGTGCCGTGAACCGTGTCGCCGCGTGCATCGCGGTACTCGGGGCTGAAGCCGCCGTAGGCTCCGACAAAGTACACACCCGGCCCACTGCGGTGCATACTGTACTGGCCAGACCATGGCATTCCGTTGGCCCCAGCATTGAGGGTCATCGAGTGCTGGCTGCCGGTGGCGCGCGGACGCACATCAGAGAAGTAGAGCACGCCGGCCATGGCGTCGGTTCCGAGCGCGAGGGAGTTGGGTCCAAGCATCACCTCGACGTGGTCGGCGCCCATAAGCGGAAAATCAAGCCCGTGGTCTGCCCCTCCCTGCATGTTGTCGTAGCGCCAGCCTTGGTAGGCGGTGACCACGCGGTAGCCTCCGAGGCCGCGCAAGATGGGTTTGACAGTGTGGCCGCCCACGCTCGCGAGCTGCAGAGCGGGAGCCTGACGGCTAAGTTGGAGCATTGCCGAGGGCCCTTGGTCGGCCAGGGTGCGCACGGGGATGGCGAGAACTTGGGTAGACAGTGCCGACGGGTTGTCGCGCTGGGCCTCGACCGAAGCCTCTCCGAGTTCAATGACAATGGATGTGTCGCGTTGGCCCCAAAGAATGAGGGGCAGGGCCGCGAGCAGCCCAAAAAATAATTTATTCATGATGTGGTGAATGAGTTAACCCGACGCGAAGCGGTTCCGCGCATATAAGACGGAGGTTAACCCAAGGGCGGCCCGCGCAGGGCAGGCGCCTCAACATCTGAATGCTTTGCCGCAGCGAGGTGGGCTAAAGGCTCGGCGCTCCTCGAAGCGCGGGGCGCCAGTTCCCAGCCTATGGCAACCGGCTGAAGGCCCAAGAGGTAGGCCGGGTCGCTCCACTGGCAGGAATCGTCGCCCTCGTGCAGGTGAAGCCCCTGCTCAGCACAGTGCTCGTGATGGTCGTGCGCGAGGCTGTGGAGCACGGGGTCCGCGATCCGGGAAAACCAGAGCAGCAGGGCAAAACCAAGCAGAATTCGGCGCATTACCACAAAGTTAGTTCAAACGCTCAAAGGGCATAGGGTGCCGATGGTTCATTGGGGCGGGGCGTTGTGCATTTTGGGCCGAAGCACGTCAAACTCTTGAACGATTTTTGCAGTTATCTATGATTATGCGGAATTTTTTGCTTTTAGCCCTTGGTCTCTTGCTCACAGCGGGCAAGACGAATGCGTGCACGACGCCCTCGGCCTTGAGCTTGGTCACGCGCACCAACACCTCAATCACCTTGTCGGTGACGCCGGGCAACCCATTTCACCAAATTGAGTACGGTCCACTCGGGTTTGCTCCGGGTAGCGGAACCCTGACTCCCTGGTATACGGGGTTAACGCGAGTCATTACTGGCCTGTCGGGTTCGACGGGATACGACTTCTATGTGCGCGACAGCTGCGCCAATGGCCAAAAGAGTGCCTGGACGACGTACTACGGGTTCTCTACGACGTGTGCGAGTCCTGCGACAATCCCGTGGTTTGAGAACTTTGACCATCAGTCGTTTGCTCCACGTACAACATTCAATGGGCTCGGAACCTATATGTGCGGATGGATTCCCAACCCCAACCAAGGCTATGCGTGGGTGACGGGGCCGCCGTTTCAAACGTTTACATTCTCGGGGCCCGCTAGCGACCATTCAGGACGCAGCAAGTACATGCTCACCGACCGATTCGGTCTCGTGGGCGGAGGCAACAACACTGCCATTCTGCGCACGCCCCAAATTAACTTAGCTGGAGCAACACAGCCCAGCATTTCGTTCTGGTACCACATGTTTGGGCTTCAGGTTGACTCTTTAATTGTAGAGGCCTCTCAGGTAGGAAGCTCGAATTGGGTTCGACTTGGTTCAATTCCAGCCAATCCATCCCAGTTTAGCAGCCAAACAAGCCCCTGGCGGCAGCAGACCTACCCGTTAACCACGTTTGCGGGCCAAACCGTGAACATTCGATTCATTGGTAAGGGCACGAACACTTTTCCTTCCCTTAGTCGAATTGCCATTGACGACATTTTTGTGGGACAAGCTTCTGGCTGCATTCCGCCTTCAAACTTTGTGAATACCAGTGTTCAGGCGACTTCTGCCTCTTTTTCATTGGTTTTAGGGAGTTCTACTCACCATCAAATCTCGTATGGAACCCCAGGCACGGGTGCTGGTGGCGGTTCCATTCAACGTTTTTCGGGTACCACGACTTCGGTCAGTGGACTCACCGCAAACACCACCTACGAAGCCTACGTTCGTGACTCGTGCGGCCCCGCTTCTTTTTCAAGTTGGATCGGCCCCATCACATTCACCACTGCATGCACCGCGTTCAACGCTCCTTGGACAGAGAACTTTGACAACAGTAGCTGGGTTGCCCCTGCATTTAACCAGCCCGGAACGTGGCCCAACTGCTGGAGCCGTTCAACGCTTACGGGCTTGACTATGCTCGTGGGTCCCCCTTCGTTTAACACAGCCCAAACAGGGCCCAGTGACGACCATTCCCCGGGTTCTGCTGGAAAGTATGTGTTTATGGACGCCATTGGATTTGCTTCGAGCAATACGTCCACTCAGTTCTTCACTCCGCTAATCAATTTGACCCCATTGAATGTTCCGGAGCTCTCGTTTTGGTACCACGCCTTTGGAAGCCAAATCGCCGGCGCCCAGCTTCACGTCATTAACAGTTCAGGGGTGGCAACTCAGGTTTGGTCAAGTAGCGGACAACAGCAAACTACTGAAACAGCCCCGTGGCAAGAGGTCATTGTGAGTTTGGCGGCATTTGCCAACCAAACAATCCAACTTCGATTTACAGGAGAAGCAAATTCGGCCAACGCCTTCTTTTGCCAGCTCGCCTTCGATGACTTGGATGTGCACGAGATGCCCTCTTGCCCAAAGCCGACAGGATTCACTTTGCTCAATGCCAACAGCAACTCCATCAACCTTTCTTGGTCAGGAGGAGCAAGTCCTTGGGTCGTGAAGTACGGTCCGAGTGGATTTAATCCAAATACTTCGGGCACTCGGGTGGTTGCTTCAAGCAACCCGTTTTTACTCACCGGTTTATCACCCAATACGACCTACGATGTTTATGTGAAAGACAGCTGTGGGCCAACCAGTGTGAGCGTATGGTCCACCTTAGTTAGTGCTTCCACGACATGTTTGGCGATTAACGCCCCCCTTACTGAATCATTTAACTCGGCTCCTTGGGTGGTTGGAACTTGGCCCAACCTTGCTGGTAGTATCGGAGGTTGTTGGTCGCGCTCAGCGGGCTCGGCGGCCACTGAATTTTTTTGGGCGGTGGGGCAAGGCCCCATGCAATCAAATACTTCGGGGCCCAACCAGGGAATCAATGGAGCTAAGTACCTGTACACCGCCGGCTTTGGTATTTCGAATAATGCTATTGCACGTATTACCTCTCCTTGGGTGAATACACAGCCTCTCAACACACCGTTATTGCGATTCTACAGCCACCTTTTTGATTTAACTAATTTGAATGGTAGTATCCAAGTCTACGCTGACTCAGGAACGGGGTGGAATTTGGTGTATAGTGTGCAAAATGGCACGCAAACTTCAGCGTTTTCGCCTTGGACGCTTCATGAAGTTCCGCTTCCAGATTATGCAGAAACCACCGTCCGCTTTCAATTTCGCGGAAGTGCCGTTTCACAATTTAATGGTTACTGTGAACTCGCAATTGATGAGTTTGGATTGGTTGAGGCACCGGTGCCGACGTGCTCTGTTCCGACGAACATCTTTGCCCAAAGTGTAACGATCAATAGTGCTAATGTCGTCTTTACTCCGGGTGGGGGTGGCAGTACTCGAATCGCTTATGGATTAGCTGGATATACGCCGACCAATGCCACTTCTGCTGCAGTGAACATTTCATCGCCGTTTTCAATAGCCAATTTGGCTGCAAACACGACCTATAATGTGTACCTCAAAGACACGTGCCCGAGCATTGGTCTCGCAAGTGCATGGATTGGCCCAATGGTATTCACTACGCCGCCTTGTCCAGTCGTGTCGGCCTCGTTTGTTCCAGCGGTAGTCGGCATGAACGTGATTTTGAGTGCCCAAAACCTGAGTCCGACGAACACGTACCAGTGGACAGTGACCAACTCAAGTGGAACCGTGGTCGCGTCTCCCAATTCGGGTTCAACCACCGTGCCCATTGCAGTACAAGGCACCTACACGGTTCGGTTGATCGTGGCAAATTCCTGCGGAAACAGCGATACCGTGCAAACCACCATTAATGTGTGCGCTCCGTTGAGCGGCGGGTTCTCGTTCGGGGTCAATGGCAATACCGTAACCTTCACGAGTTTGGCCAACAACGCCTCAGGTGCAGTGTGGACGTTTGGAGACGGCGGACAGAGTTCTGCTCTGAATCCCGTGCATACCTATGCTGTTTCAGGACCCTATACGGTTACGATGAAGTCGTACAACATTTGCGGCGATACAGTGACGGCATCTCAAGTAGTGATTACGTGTTCGAATCCGACGGCAGAGTGGGTCGCCAATGTACTGTCGTCGAACGGAGCCGGAATGCGCGTTCAGTTCGAAGCTGGCCCATGGTGTAGCCCCGACGTGGTCGGCTACCAGTGGTTGTTTGGCGACGGAACCCAGGGTTTTGGTGCGAATCCGATTAAGACGTATGCGGTTCCTGGATTGTTCTACAACGTGTCGCTGATTGCATCCAATGACTGCGGCGGAAAAGATACCCTGACCAAGTCGCTGCGCACAGTAGGTTTGGATGAGGCATCAGTAGGTGCCCTTTGGTACCCTAACCCTGCGGCATCAGGCCAGTGGATTTCGAGCCCAAGCGACGGTGAAGTGGCTGTGTATACGATTACTGGCCAGCGTTTGGCGTGGCCACAGCGGGCGGAGTCGGGCCGAGTACTGGTACAGGTTCCGGAACACTGTCCTGCCGGGGTGTACGTCCTGTGGCAGGGTGGACAGGCGGTGCGGCTAACGGTGCAGTAACAGAATTGTAACCGTTTGTTAGCGTTTGCGCCTCGCGGGATAAACTGCGGGTAACATTCTAGGTTGAGTTTTGAGGATCCTCAAAATCACCTAGTTATGAAAAAAATTATCGCACTTTTTGCATTGGCCTTGAGCAGCTTGTCTGCCATCGCCCAAAGCAGCATCAGCGGCCAAGCGGTCGACGAGGCGAACATCGCACTTCCGGGTGCAGTGGTCACCTTAGACGGCAGCCGCTCGACCACCACAGATTTGAACGGTCGTTTCTCTTTTACAGGAGTTTCGGCCGACAAGCACGTGGTGAAGCTCGTGTACGCGAGTTACGTGTCAGTTGAAGCCGCAGTCAACACGTCAAACGGCAACCAATTCGTCGTGCTCAAAACCAAGCCGGGAACTACCGAACTCGGCGAAATTCAAGTAGTCGGATCGCTACTCCAGGGACAGGCCAAGGCCTTGAATCGCCAGAAGAGCAACATCAACTCGTCAAACGTGGTGTCTTCAGACCAAGTCGGACGTTTTCCGGACGACAACATCGGCGATGCCGCGAAGCGCATTCCAGGTATCACCATGCAAAATGACCAAGGTGAAGCCCGCAACATCATTATTCGTGGATTGGCTCCCCAATTGAACTCAGTGACCATCAACGGCGAGCGGATTCCGTCAGCCGAAGGCGACAACCGCAACGTCCAGATGGACTTGATTGCCGCGGACATGATTCAAACGATTGAAGTGTCTAAAGCGCTTACCCCAGACATGGACGCCGATGCCATTGGCGGATCGGTGAACTTGGTTACCCGCGCAGCTCCTGCCGGACAGCGTATTGTAGTCACAGGCGGAGCCTTGTACAACTCGCTCAGCCAAAAGGTGACACCCAACGGGTCGTTCACGTACGGAAACCGCTTTGCCAAAGACAAAATTGGTATTGTTGCAAGTGCCTCGAGCAAAGACCACGTGTTTGGTTCGGACAACGCAGAGTTCGAGTGGAACTTTGACGACGCAGCAAACCCCTACATCTTCAACTACGAAGTGCGCCAGTACGACGTGCGCCGCCTTCGCCAGAACCTGTCGGCCAACTTGGACTTCCGCTTGGCCCCCGGCCACACCATTTTTGTGCAGTCGATGTACAGCAACCGCAAGGATTGGGAAAACCGATTCCGCATGCGATTTAAAGATGTCGAACGCCAAGAAGACGGAACCTACATTGGCGAACTCCGCATGCAAACAAAAGGGGGATCAAATGAAGTAAACAATGCCCGCCTAGAAGATCAAACGATGTACAACCTCGCTCTTCGTGGAGAGCACCTTTTTGGCAAGCTCCGCACCGACTGGAGCGTGAGCCGTTCGTTTGCCAATGAGCTTCGCCCTGACGAGCGCTACATTCAGTTCCGCAAGAAGAACGCCGAGGTAGTGTTTGCTGACATGGATCCAACGCGCCCCTACATGCTTCCCGCTTCAGTTGGCTTGGCCCTGAGCGATTACGGGCTTCACGAGCTCACCCAGCAGCAGCAAAACACCTACGACCAAGACAACAATGCGCGACTTGACTTCACGCTTCCTGTGGGTAAAGGCAATCTAAAGTTTGGTGTGCGCTACCGCGGTAAAGTGAAGTTTCGCGACGTCACCTTTAATGAGTACGAATTTATAGACGGTGACCAAGAGCCCAGCTTTGACGACCTGAGCATCAAGTACGAAGCCGCGCGCGCTGACAACTACATGGCCGGGGACTACTGGAATTTTGCTGCAGGTAAGAGCTTTATTTCTAAAGACTACCTAGGCGATCTGGACCTTGACAACAGCGCGCTCTTTGAAAGCGCCTCAGTCCCAGCAGAGTTTGCTGCCACGAACTACGACGCAAACGAAAACATCTTGGGTGCCTATGCCATGTACAGCGGCACGTCGGGTAAGCTCGACTACACCGCAGGTATTCGCGTTGAAAACACTTCAAACGTTTACAACGGTTTTGCCTTTGACCTTGATGAAGAAACTTCAGAAGCGACGTCGGGCGAGGGCAACTACACCAACGTGCTTCCGAGCGTGCTCTTGAAGTACAACCTAAGCAGCCGCAGCCTGATCCGCGGTTCGGTGACGTCTACTATGGCGCGCCCGAACTACTACGACCTGGTTCCGTACATTTCATTCTCGCGCGACGACCTCGAAGCAGAATTCGGAAACCCTGATCTCAAAGCAGCTACGGCTACGAACGTGGATTTGAGCTACGAAAACTACCTTCCGAATGTGGGCTTGATTAGCGCCGGAGTGTTCTACAAGCGCATCAACAACTTTATTTACACGGAATCCATCAACGATTTTGAGTATAAGGGAACGACCTACGATGCGCAAACGCCGAAAAACGGTGAGGTTGCAACGGTTCAGGGCTTGGAACTCGCGTTTCAGCGCACACTTGGCACGTCTGGATTCGCCAAGAACCTGAACCTCTACACGAACGCAACCTTTACCGCCTCTCAGACGACTGGAGTACGCGACGGTGAGAACATCGCATTGGCCGGAACAGCTCCGATCATGCTGAACGCTTCACTTGCCTACGACGCCAAGAAGTTTACGGCCCGCGTGAGCTTCAACCACGCTCAGGGCTACGTCGACGAATACGGTGGCGACGCCTACACCGACCGTTTCTACGGCGACCAGAGCTTCGTGGACTTCAACGCCTACTATGCGCTGACTCCAAAGTTGCGCGTCTTTATTGACCTCAACAACTTGACGAACCAGCCCCTGCGCTACTACCAGTTCGAGGAGCAGTACACCATGCAGATGGAGTACTACGGATTCCGCGCCAAGTTGGGTGTGAAGCTGGATCTCTAAACTGAATTAGAGCTGTTTTTAAGGCCCCGCCGGCGCATGCCGGCGGGGTTTTTTAGTTCTGCACGTAGCGGTGGACTTGGGGCGCCACCCCGCCAGCCTTTTCACTGATCAAGATATAGCTGCCGTCAGGCATCCAGGCAAAAATTTCGCCCTGAGCCTCTTGTTCGGTGTACGGAAGCTGGGTGGGAACGCGCTGCAGCACATCGATCGCCCGCTCGCTTGAGGCAGCGTCCCAGTAGTAAATCCGGCCGTAGCTGCGCACCACCAACGGAGAACGCCCGTTAGCAAGGGTTAATCGATCAGCCGCTGTGGTCATAAAAAGCGGCAGGTCGCCCAAGTAGCGGGCCGTATCACCTCCCAACGTGGGCTCTGCCGGGAGCACGTACACTCGGTTGCGAAACTCGCGCTTGGATACGAGGTACACACGGCCGTCGGCAGGGTCCGCAAACAAGGATTCGGCATCGCGCGGCCCGTCTTCGTAGCTGTAGGTCCAGACTTTGGTCTGGCTTGGAGTGTAGTTCTGAACCGCAGACCCTGACGTGTCAATCCCGTCGGGCTCAGGAAGCGCATAAATGCGGCGCATCGGCTTGAGGCCCTCGTTGTCACCGATTTCGCCAATGCCGAGCCACGCTTGGCCACTCGCGTCGGTCCAGTGCGCCAAATCCTCCCAATCGTCGTTGGTCCAGCCTGCGTTCAGCTGAAGCCGGCTCATCACCCGTCCGTTGCGTACGTCGACCAGATTGAGCATGGGGCCAGAACCGCCATCCTCGATCACCCAAACGGCATGGGGCGCCCAGCTGCAGTGCACCGCCCCCGAGGCCTCGTCGAGGGCAACAAACCCGGTACTCAAGCGTGGAACCGTGTCGTAGCCCGGCTGCTGCGCCAGCGCAGTCACGTCGTAGTTCAAGCTGAACGGCACATAAGGCTCGGGCTTGGGTTCGCGGCAAGATTGGGCCAGCGCAACGGCTGGCAGTAGGGACCAAAAGGCCAATTGAGTTGGGCGCATGTACAAACCTACAAACTTGATGTTTTGGTAACGTTAGGGTATGGACATGAGGCTACCTTTAAGTATGATCTACCGCACCACCCTTTTTGGACTTGCCCTTGCCGCACTTGCGAGTTGCCAACCTTCGGCGGAACCGGCCCCCTCTACCTCTGAAGTCGCCTACCCGGCCCGCCCTGAGGCCCCCATCTTTCGAAGCCTCATTTTTGGCGACTGGGGACGCATGGGAATTGATCCCCAAATGCAAACTTCGCAAGAAATGGCGGACTACGCCCGCGAATTTCCGCTGGACTTTATCGTGAGTACGGGCGACAACTTCTACGACAACGGCGTTACGGGGGTCGACGACATCCACTGGACCCATTCATTTGAAAAGGTGTACAGTGATTCAAGCCTGTTTAAGCCGTGGTACGTCGTTCTGGGCAACCACGACTACCGTGGCAGCATCGAAGCGCAAATGGACTACCGGTCCCCGAATTCCGACCGCTGGAAGATGCCCGCCAAAAACTACGTGAAGACCTGGACCCGCGACGGCGTAAAGCTGGCAATGGTATTCATTGACACCTCGCCCACCGAAGACCAGTACTACGGCGAAGAGAAGTACCGCCGCGTGTGGCAAGAGGATTCTGCTGCGCAAAAGGCATGGTTCCGCGCCGTCATGGATACGCTCAAAGCCGACTACCGCGTCGTGGTGGGCCACCACCCCCTGTATTCGGGCGGAAAGCGCATGGGCGCCAAGACCCAAAGCCACCTCGACCACTGGGGTCCGCTCTTTGCAGCGTACCGCGTTCGCACCTACTTGTGCGGCCACGAGCATGACCTACAGCACATTCAGGCCACACTTGCGGGGGGGCACATTTTTGACCACGTGGTGACCGGCGCCGGAAGCGAAGTCCGCGAAACCGGTGAAATTCAGCACGGTGCCTACGAGGGCGACCAAGCCAAGACACTTTTTTCGCTAGCAGCCAACGGATTTATGACGTTGGACGTGCACCGCGACGCCGCGGTCGCTACCTTGTGGTCCGGTGGACAACCTGTGCACCAATTCACCATTAAACCCGACAACCTATGAGCCAGCCTACTGCCCAGCAGATTCTCGACACCCTTTGCGATGCCTACGGCACCACGTTGGCCGAAGTCATGTCGAACCTCGATGCCGAATCAGATATTCCGGCCGACGTTCAAGCCGCAGAAGAAGTCATGAAGATGGTCTTCAGCGGAATCATCAATGAAGCGTTTGACGAGGGCCGCGCCCGCACCGTCGAAATGGAAACCGACAACCAATTCGGCATACTGATCGACGAAGACTTTCTCGAAGAGATCGGCTTTGAGCTCGATTTTGACGAAGTTGACGAGGACGAAGAAGAATAACCCAAATTTTACCTGCACCTAAGCTTGCGGCACGTCCTTTGCTTTCAGAGGTTCGGAACCGCTTCTCGCTCTGCGTTTCGTAGTGTGTTAAGGTGTTAAGGTATATTGGTTCCCCTAGAAGCCCGCAGAAATGCGGGCTTTTTTGGTACTTTTAAGAATGGTTCGTTCAAAAGCAGTGTTTTGGTTGGTTGCGGTGGCCGCAGTGGTGGTCACCATGTGGCAGCAACCCTGGACTGTACGGGGCGGATACGTGCGCAACCAAGTCATTTCGTACGATGTAGCGGGCTACTACGCCTACCTTCCCATGGTATTTATTGAGGGGGATGTGCGGCTTTCTAAGCCCTGGAAGTACGACATGATCCAGCTCGTCGGCGTGCACGAGCACCCCGAATCGGGCGGACGCCACCTTAAGTTCACGATGGGAATGGCCGTGCTGTACGCGCCTTTTTTTGCCGCTTCCCACGCCTATGCCCTCACGGTGATGCCCGACGAGGCGCACGGCTTTTCGATTCCCTATCGGGTCGGAATCGCCCTCGCAGGCCTCTTCTACCCGCTTCTGGGCCTGTCGCTGCTTCGGCGGGTGCTGCGCCACTACGTCCCCGACGCGGCGATTGCGTGGACGCTCATCGCGCTCTTTTTGGGCACCAACCTCTTTTACTACGGAACCTACCGGGGCGCCATGAGCCACGGGGCCACCTTCATGCTCACCGCGGCCATGCTGTTTCACGCCGACCTCTGGCGCCGGCGCGAACAGGCCTGGCGGCTTCTGGTGCTCGGTGCCCTCGCGGGCCTCACCGTACTGATCCGTCCAGTCAACATCTTGATTCCGTTGGCCGTTGCCGCGATGTTCACGCTCGACGGTCGCCTTCCCAAGGGCTTGCTGACTAAAAAGCGGATGGCCTGGGCCATGGGGGTGGCACTGGCCGTCGGGGTTCCGCAGCTGATTTACTGGAAGCTCAGCACCGACCACTGGCTGGTTTGGTCCTACGGGCGCGAGGGATTTTTTTGGGCGGAACCAGCCTGGATTCAGGGCCTATTCAGTTGGCGCAAAGGCTGGATGCTGTACACCCCAATGGCCGCGTTCATGATTTTTGGATTTTGGGGCTTGGCGCGCAAAAAACCCACCTGGGCGTTGGTTGTAGGCCTTTACCTCATTGTGCACGCCTACGTAACGTTCAGCTGGTGGGCTTGGTGGTACGGCGGAAGCTTCGGATCGCGCCCCATGATCGACGCCTATGGCCTCTTGGCGCTTCCGTTGGCCGTGTACTTCCAGCGGATGCTCGAGGAATCTCCTGCGTGGCTCCGCCAGTTAAGCCTTGCCGCGGTGGTGGGGCTTGTGGGGCTTAATCTGGTTCAGACCTACCAGTACAATTCTGGATTCATTCACCACGACAGCATGTCGCGAGAAGCCTACTTCGAAGTACTTCAAACGTTTGACTACCCCCTCAAGGAGTCCCTCGACGCGCCCGACTACGAAGCCGCGCTTAAGGGCCGGGCTGAGCGCTACTAAACAAAAAAACCCGCCGAGCGTGCGCTCGGCGGGCCTTGGAGTTCGTATGAACCTACTAGTGGCGGATCAGCTTCGCAGTATGCACTCCGCGCTCGGTATGGAGTCGTACGAAGTAGGCACCCGGTGCCCAAGCTGCACTGGGAAGCTCTACCTCTTCAGCATTAAGCGAAGAAGCAAACACAGGACGGCCGAGGATGTCGAACACCTCAACTGAAGTAACGCTCGCCCCAAAGGCACGTACCACCGCGTTCGAAGTCGTTGGGTTCGGAACAAGCTGCACCTTCACCGACTCCACCTCGGGAACCGAAATACTGTAGCCCACTGCATTCAATGCCTTAGCCATGCGGGGAGTCGTGTAGGCCATCACCGTATCGATGTACAGCATTGATTGGGCCTTGATGTTCGGGTTGGTTTCGTTCGCCGACAAAGGGTCGTTGGCATCCCACCAATCCCATGGGTTGGCGTTGACACGGAACGGCATCGCCATGTTGGGCGGAAGCATGTTAAACGTATAGATGTTGTCTTGGTTGCCCACGTTGTGCGAATTCGTGCGCGCCTTAACGCTGTAGGCGTCGTTCATTGTTGAGCCAGCGAGTACGCTGTTGTTGCCAAACGAATTCGACATCTTGACGGCGGTGTGCGAACCGGCAACTTCAACTACGGGAAAGAAGGCGCCCGCAATGGGTACGTTCACCATCCCGCGGTAGTACGGAGCAAAAAAGTCGTAGCGACTGTGGAAGCTCACCATCGGTGCATCGCCTTGGGCCAACCATGCTGAGTCTCCGAGGGCTCCGCCCAAGTTCACGACCATGTTGACCGCGTGCGGAACGCCTTTGTACAGCTCAATGTTGCGCCCAGGCTGGGTCTGGTCCACCAAAGGAAGGCCCGTGACCGGGTGGGCTCCAATGATGGTTGCCTTACCGCCGTAGCCGTTCCAGTCGCCGACGACTGCCGTGTCGATGTAGGGATCGCCCGCATTCACGCTTCCGCCGAACATTCCGGTTCCGGCCGCAGTGTACTGAAACTTAGCTGGCGAGGCGATTTCGGAAAGGTTGTCAATGGTCGCGTACGCCAGCGTGATGTAGCCGCCCGACCCTGCGCCCATCAGCGAAATCGCGCTGGGGTCAATGCGGTAGGGATCACCCTGGACCAGCTTTGAAGCGCGCACCGCACGAACGCAGACCTTGGCATCTTGCACAGCATTGTACACTGCCATTAGGTTGGTTCCGCGGCGAAGGTCGAGGTTGGTTGAGTTCGCCAACCAGCCAAGGCGGTAGCTTGCTGAAACGGCAACATAACCCCGGCGGGCAAATCGCTTGGCGAGTTCCACCACGGCGGAATCTTTGCGGTCACCCATCGGCGATGCAAGACCTTTAGGCAAAAAGGATCCCGTGTGAAAGATGATCACGACCGGGCGTGCGGCCTCAGCGTCAACCGCCGTGTCGGGCATGTAGACGTCGGCATACATCGGAATAACCATCGGTCCACCCATGGTCGCGGGCACGTACTGGCTAAAGTTGTAGCCGTAGGGCACGTTGGGTACTACCGTCAGCTGGGCGTCGGTGAATACCTCGTCAAGGTAGCGCGACTGGGCGCTTGCCGAAACAGCTGCAGCACCTAAGGCTAGGGCTGCCAAAAACGTTTTAGTGTAGGATTTTATCATGCGTTTAGGTAATTAGTGATCAGAAACTTACGAAAATTATTGCTTCGTTGGTGCATCCCACGTGAGCGAGAGGTAGGTGAGCCGTCCCACTGCGGGGCCACCGTAGACTTGAACGACTGGGTTGTTGAGCAGGTTGCTCGACCCGAGCTTAACGGTCCATTGGGCGTCAGATGAGGTCCACGACGTCTGCGCGTCCACGAGGCTGTAGTTCGGAATCCGACCCGTGAATTGGGGCGAGCCCTCAAAGAGGAAGCCCTCAACCCATTTGTAGGCCAGGCTGAACCCGTTGCGGCCCTTACCGAGCTTCCAGTCGAGGTCGCGGCCTGAGATTGAGAGGTTGTACTTGTGCTCAGGGGTATTGTAGGCAGGAATAATAGGGTCATCTGCGCCGGAATTCAGGACGTTCCAGGTGTAGTTTCCGGCGAGGGTGTAGCGCTTGATGTAGTAGTTGGCTCCGACACTAAAGCCCTGGGTTGTGACGCGTTCTTGGGCATTAGAAGCCAAGCGGTAGGCCTGCACGCCGCGCAGGCGGTCGGCGGCGCTTCCGCCCGGATTGTCGTCAATTTTGAGGGCCAGGTGGTAGCCGATAAAGTCGGTGTACCAGCTGTAGTAGTAGGTGGCGTCGAGGTAGAGGCGGTCCCACCAAGTGCTGCGGTATCCCAGCTCAACGTTGCGCACCTGCTCGGGGCGCACCCCCGGCATGCTGTAGTACTGCCACTGCCAGTTGGCGCGGTCCTGGGGGCCCGCCCCCAAGAAGTCGCTGACCTCGTCGAGGGTGACGAGCGAGTCGTATCCGTTGAGGTTGCCAAGCAGCAGCGCCCGGCCCACGTTGTAGTAGAGGTACTGGTCCTGCAGGGTTGGGTTGCGGATGGCCGACGAAAAGCCAAGGCGCCATACGGTGCGGTCGCTGGGGCGGTAGACCACTGAGGCCGCCGGCGAAAAGAGCCACCTAAAGTTCTGGTTCTTATCCGCCCGAACGGTGGCATTCAGGGTCCACGCGTTGCCCCAATCGCGTTGGTAGCCGGTGTACATGCCCACTTCCGCCACGCGGAGTACGCGGCCGTTGGTGTCGCTGAACAGGGTTCCGCGCGAGTTGGGACGGTACTGGCGAAAACTTGCGCCCGCCGTCAGGCGTCCGCCCGCGACATTCACCTCGCGCTGGCCGTGCAGGTGGGCCAGCGACGAACGGTCCCAAAACTGCGAACCGCCCTCGGTGAACGGCCGCGTGATGATGGACTGCTTGAGGGCCTCAAAGGCGGCGGAACCCGGAATCAGCAGGCTGTCGGGATCGTAGGCCATGTCCATCCAGCTGCGGTTGTCCGCGTGAAACGCTTGAAACGCTTCGGGGTTGCTCGCCCACAGATCGACCATGGCATCGCTGAATTCAGTATTGGGAAGCGTTTCACTCGGGTAACCGTTTAAACCGCGGACTTTTTGCTTTTGAAAGATGTTCCAAAATGAGCGGTACTGGTTGGCCCAAAAGCCTTCGTTCAGCACCGAGTCCTGCATGCGAAGGGCCGTAAAGTAGGCGTCGTACGTCTGGCCGGCGTCTTCGTGGGTCGTGTATGCGCGCACAAACCAGTCCCCGTCCTTGCGAAGTTCAACTCGGTTTTGAAGAAACTGTATCCCCTTAAGGCTAAATCGGTTGTCACCTTGATAGACGGTGGTTCCCGTGCCGTAGTTGAGGGCATAAATCCCTTCAATGCCGGACTTGCTGCGGTAGTGTACCGAAGTCGACATTTTGAGGTTTTCAGTGGTGTAGTCGACCAATGCAGATTCCTCGATGCCGCGGCGGTGGTAGGTTCCGATGCCCGCATACGTCTTGACGTCGCCCCCGTCGTCGTAGGCAATTTCGTCGCCGTAGCGGTTCACTGCGTCGTAACCGCCCGGATTGTCAGCGGCGGATTTTGAATCGTCTGTTGGGTTGAGGTTGGTCGCCTCCCAATCGTCTGCGCGCAAGGCAAACAGGTTGATTTTGTAGGCCCAGCTGGCGGTTCCGTCTGCGCGTTTAAAGGCCTCCGCGTGGCGGAATCCAAATTCCGCCAACCGGCGCTCGCCCCCCTTGAGCTGCACCGACGTCCCTTGAAACCGGTAGGGATCCTTGGTCGTCATGGAAATGACCCCGTTGAAGGCCGACGGGCCGTAGAGGGCGCCCACGGCGCCCGAGATTACGTCGACAGACTGTACGTCCAACTCGCTCGCTCCAAGAAAGTTGCCCAACGAAAAGTTGAGGCCTGGCGCCTGGTTGTCGACGCCGTCAATTACCTGGAGGCTGCGCACGGGACTGGTGCTATTGAAGCCGCGCGTGTTGATAATTTTAAATCCTATGCTCGCCGACGTGAGGTCCACGCCCTTCATACTGCCGAGGGCTTCGTAAAAGTTGGGCGCGGGAGCCTCCTTCATGCTGACCAGGTCCAGCGCTTCGACGGTCATGGGGGCCTGTTTTTGTTTTTCAGAAATTTTGGAGGCGACGATTTGGGCCTCAGAAAGTTCAACGGATGACGCGTTGAGTTTGATGTTCAGCGGATCCGAGTTCCGCACCTCGCCACGGTAGGGCTCGTACGCAAAAGCTTCGACCAAAATGGTCGCAGGAAGCTGTGCCCCCTGAATTACGAATTTGCCGTCGAAGTCCGTTACGGCCCTGGACGTACCGACCTTAACCACCGCTGAAGGCACGCCCTCACGGGTTTTGGCGTCGGTCACGGTTCCGCTGATGCGGGCCGTTTGGGCCTGCGCCGGCCATGCCAACGCAAGGCAGAGCAGCGCAAAAAAGCGCAATATGAGTTTCATAAATGGCGTTTAGGTCGCCGTAAAGTACGGATTTTCGGCCGACTACGGGAAGGGCGCCGACCAGCGTCCGCTGGCTACCCGGGCGTGGAAGGCCTCGGCCAACTTCGCCGTCAGCGGGCCGCCCTTGCCGGTGCCGATTTGGCGCCCGTCCACCTCCACGACGGGGGTGAGTTCGCCCATGGTTCCGGTGCCAAACGCTTCGTCGGCGGTGTAGAGCTCGGTGAGCGAAAGGTCGGTTTCGGCGGTCGGAATGCCCAGTTCGCGGCCCAACTCAAGCACAATTCCGCGGGTAATCCCCGGGAGGCAGTTGGTGTCGTGCGGCGTCAGCAGGTGTCCGCCCCGCACCGCAAAGATGTTGGTGCCGTTCATCTCGGCCACGAATCCACGCTCGTCGAGCATCAGGGCGTCGTCAGCACCGGCGACGTTGGCCTGAATTTTAGCCAGAATATTGTTAATCAAGTTGTTGTGGTGGATTTTGGAATCCACAAACTGCGGGCTGTTGCGGCGAATGGCCGAGGTCACGATGCGCACTCCGGCCGCGTTGTCGTAGACGGGCTTCTTCCATTCCGCCAGTACGATGAGGGTACAGCCCTTTTGGTTGAGGCGCGGATCCATGCCCGACGTGATTTTTTCGCCGCGTGTCAGGGTGAGGCGCACGTGGCTGTCGCCGCGCATTCCGTTCGCTTCCAATGTTTTAAACAGGGCGGAGCGGACTTCGTCCCGCGTCGGCACATTGGCAAAGGCCATGGCGTGCGCCGAGGCAAACAGGCGGTCAAGGTGGTAGTCCAGGGCAAAAATGCCGTTGGCGTAGACGCGAAGGCCCTCCCAGACCGCGTCGCCGCCTTGCACGGCGGAGTCAAACACGCTGACTCTGGCCTCGTCGCGGGCCCAGAGGCGGTCGCCTACCCAGATTTTTAGGTTGGCATTTTGGGGGTTAAACGTTTGAAGCATTTCAGTCAAATTAAAAGTTTAGCGCGGAGCGCGAAAGCAAGGCGAAGCGCGGAGCGGCCTCCTCTGCCAAGGCCTCAAGGGCGTCGGGCATGCGGGGCGGCTCGGCCGACGGCGGGCCAAAGCCCTGGGATTGGTGCACTTGAGCGTACCAGTGCGGCGCCCAAACTCCGTCGTAGGGTTTGGGGCCTGCGGGCCAGCGCAGCTGTTCGGGACGAAACTCCAGGTCAAGCCGCGCACAGACCGCGCGAAATCCGCGTTCGGGGTCAGTCAAAAGCTGGTCGGAATCCACCACCACGTACCGCGACCCCAGTACTTGGAGTTGGGCCAGGGCGTCGAGCTGCTCCTGGAGGGCCACGTCGCGCAGCTGCACGTCGGGCACCACTTTGGCAAACGACGCGATCACCTTGCGCGGGCTGCGAATCCATAAAATGTGCTTCCAGCCCGCCGAAGGCGAAAGGTCCAGCCCGTCCATATGGTGGGCCA
>JACCDS010051540.1_pt1 | contig 98782 bp, 77 predicted proteins | sample 7446441 | NCBI WGS metagenome assembly JACCDS01 (sample SAMN15323445, study PRJNA562643) | freshwater metagenome | isolation source: river surface water | place: USA:Blue River Watershed | collected 2017-08-17
GCCCCTACTTTACTGAAATAAAAAATAAAAAAACAACGCACATACAAAACAACTTACATAGTATAATTTTTACGAGATGAAAAAGAGATTGGAAGCCGATTTAATCAGCATTGCACACCGAATTTTACAATTAAAAAACAAGTCTGATATCAATCAATTGTATCTGGAAACGCAAAAATTATACGAAAAATTGGCACTGTTACGCTTTGTTGACGACCATTTTGGCGATAGCAAACCAACCATTGGACAAGCCGAAATAGAACAAAAAATCGAGTCCGCTTTTGAGGCTATTGAAAATGAAGTACCTGTTACTATTATCATAGAAGACAATAGTATTCCTGAAGTAGAAGCAACTCCTGAATTGGTTCTTGAAGAAGAGGAACAAGAGGAAATCACCGAAATGGAGGAGCCTATTTTTGAAGAAAGTGAAGATTTGGAAACCTTAGATGAAGACAACGACGAGGATGAAGATGAAGACGAAGAAACCGAATCCCCTTTCATTCCAGCTTTTGAATTAGAAAAAGAGGAAGAAGAAGAACTTATCGAAGAAGCTCCAAAACAGGAAGCGGTTCAAATTTCTTTTGAAGACTTAATTGGCGGTGATTTTAATGAAGACTTATTCGTTAAAGTGGAGAGCAATGCCTATGAAACTCCTGTTGAAGAAGAAGCGGAAGAAGTTATTGAAACTGTTTCGATATCGCTTGATGAAATGGAACTTCCTGAGGAAGCAGAAGAACCTAAATCGGTATCGCTAAACGAAAAATTATCCAAAGGAATCAGCATCGATTTGAACGATCGTATTGCCTTTACCAAACATCTTTTTGGGAATGACCCTGAAGATTACAATCGTGTATTAAATCAATTAATCACTTTTGACACCTTTTATGAAACCCGAGATTTCATAAGAGATATGGTAAAACCAGACTACAACAACTGGGAAGGAAAAGAAGAATACGAAGAACGTTTTATGGAAATTATTGAGAAAAAATTCTTGTAATTTCCTTTTATCAATTGAATTTTTAACTCCGAATGTCAAAATTATATATCGTTCCAACGCCTATTGGCAATCTTGAAGACATGACTTTTCGTGCTATTCGCATTTTGAAAGAAGTCGATTTAATTCTTGCCGAAGACACCCGTACGAGCGGCAAATTATTGAAGCATTTTGAGATTAGCACGCACATGCACAGCCACCACATGCACAACGAGCACAAAACGGTGGAGAATGTCATTGCGAGATTACAAACAGGCGAAAACATTGCCTTGATTTCGGATGCAGGAACTCCTGCTATTTCGGATCCTGGTTTCTTATTGACCCGTGCTTGTATCGAAAAAGGAATCGAAGTTGAATGTTTGCCTGGTGCTACAGCATTCGTACCAGCTTTAGTTAATAGCGGTTTACCTAACGATAAATTTATTTTTGAAGGTTTTTTGCCTGACAAAAAAGGAAGACAAACTCGTTTTTTGGCTTTGGCCGAAGAAACTAGAACGATGATTTTGTATGTTTCGCCACACAAACTAGTAAAAACATTATCCGAATTTGCGACCTACTTTGGCGAAGACCGCCCTGTTTCTGTTTCAAGAGAATTATCCAAACTACACGAAGAAAATGTGAGAGGCACGGTTAAAGAAGTCTTGACCCATTTTGAAAAAACAGCTCCAAGAGGCGAAATCGTTGTGGTTGTAGGAGGAAAACCAGTAGTGAAAGAAGCCAAGAAAAATAAATTTTCAGAAGAAGAATAAATGAATATCCCTAAAGTAATAATCATAGGAGCTGGATTAAGTGGACTTACATGTGGTTATTTATTGCAGAAAAAAGGTGTTCATGTCACCCTTTTGGAAGCCAACACACGAATTGGAGGGCGCATCGAAACTCGAAATGGCACAACAAACGCAACAATCGAAATGGGAGCAACTTGGTTTAGCAAACTACACCCTCATCTTTTTCAATTGTTAGACGAATTAGAGTTAGGCTATTTTAAACAACATACTCAAGGCATTTCTTTGTTTGAAACGATGTCTTTTGTACCACCTCAAAAGTTTGAAATTTCAGAATTTGAAGAACCTTCTTTTCGCATAAAAGGTGGAACACAAAAATTAATTGAAAAACTAGCAGAAAAAATCGGGTGGCACAATATTAAAACAGAAACTAAAGTAATCGCTATAAACGAGGTTGGGAATCAAATGGAAGTGTTGGATCAAAACGGAACAGTTTATATCGCTGATTGTGTGATCACTACTTTACCCCCCAACTTAATGGTAAATACCTTATCATTCAACCCACCACTTCCAGAAAAACTAGTGAGTTTGGCAAAAAAAACTCATACTTGGATGGGAGAATCTATAAAATTTGCTGTAGAATACGCCACTCCATTTTGGAAAGAAAACAATTATTCTGGCACCTTATTTAGCCAAGTCAGTATCATTACCGAGATGTACGACCATAGTACATTTGACAATACGGGTTATGCTTTAAAAGGGTTTTTAAATGGTAGCACCAGCATACTTTCATTAGAAGAAAGAAAAACAAAAGTGATTACACAGTTGGAAAAATTATTTGGTTCGGATGCTAAAAATTATATTACTTACAATGAAAAAGTATGGCGTGATGAACCGCTTACTTTTAGTAATTACGACCATTTGGTCATGGCACATGAAAATAACGGACATCAACTCTATCAAAATTCATTTTTAAATAATAAATTATATATTTCGGGTTCAGAAACGGCCTTGCAAAATCCAGGATATATGGAAGGCGCCATAGTTGCAGCAAAAAATATAGCCTTACAATTTTTATAAAATTCAAAAATCATGACCTTAGCAGCTTTTTTAGAAAAACTAAAACAAACCCCTGAAACCATCACTTTTGCTGAAACCATTGCAACAATTGAAAGCAATTACGAGTTTACGCCAACTGCTTTTCAGAATGGCAACCAACACAATGGAGCGGGAGAAAATTCAGGTTCTTGCAAAGTATTTGCTTTCGCCAAAATTCAAAATCTAACTCAAGCCGAAACTTTAGCTTGCTTTGGTGCCTATTATTTTGAAGAAGTTCTTGGTGATCCGGAAGGAACCAACCACCAAAATATTCGTAATTTTATGCAATCAGGCTGGAACGGAATTCAATTTGAAGGAGACGCTTTAACACTAAAATAAAAAACCAAATCCCAAATCAGATGCGTTGGACTGTTAAAACAAAACCCGATCAAGAAAAGGTACGACAATTAGCCCAAGAACTCAATGTGGACGAATTAGTTGCCACTTTATTGATACAACGCGGAATCACCTCCTTTGACCAAGCTAAAACTTTTTTTCGTCCTTCGTTAGACCATTTGCACGATCCGTTCTTGATGAAAGACATGGATGTAGCCGTAAGTCGGATAGAAAATGCGATTGTAAATCAAGAAAATATTTTAGTTTTTGGCGATTACGATGTAGACGGAACGACTGCAGTATCCTTAGTGGCTTCCTACTTAAAAAGTTTTTATCCCAATATTGCGACATATATCCCAGACCGCTATGCCGAAGGCTACGGGATTTCGTTTCAAGGTATTGACTTTGCCGAAGACAATGGTTTTACGTTAATTATTGCTTTGGATTGCGGTATCAAATCCATTAATCATGTGGCTTACGCCAAAGAAAAAAATATTGATTTTATCATTTGTGATCACCACAGACCGGGAGATTCTTTGCCTGATGCAATTGCTGTTCTCGACCCAAAAAGAGACGATTGTAATTATCCATACGACGAATTGTGTGGTTGCGGTGTAGGATTCAAATTGATTCAGGCATTGAGCCAAAATCGCAATCAAACTATTGATGATTTAATTCCGTATTTGGATTTGGTCGCCACGGCTATTGCAGCCGATATTGTTCCAATTACTGGCGAAAACAGAGTATTAGCGCACTTTGGATTGCAAGTGATTAATGCCAGTCCAAGACCTGGAATTGCAGCACTGATCCAACAAATAAAAAAACAGTCACTTACCATAACGGATGTCGTCTTTGTAATTGCTCCGCGAATCAACGCAGCGGGACGCATCAAACACGGCAATCATGCGGTAGAATTATTGACAGAATTTAATTTGGAACAAGCCCAACAATTTGCCAAAGAAATTGAAGACTACAATTCGGAGCGCAAAGGCTTGGACAAACAAATTACTCAAGAAGCCTTGTTGCAAATTGAAGAAAACAACGAACAAGAGCGTTTTACTTCCGTAGTTTTTCAAGAAAATTGGCATAAAGGCGTGATTGGAATCGTGGCCTCTCGATTGATTGATACCTATTACCGACCTACTTTGGTTTTTACTCAAAGTGGTGATTATTATGCCGCTTCGGCCCGTTCTGTAAGAGGTTTTGATGTATACAATGCATTGGAAGCTTGTTCAGAACATTTAGAACAATTTGGCGGACATAAATATGCTGCAGGAATGACGTTGAAGGCAGAGAATTACGAGGCTTTTAAAAACGCTTTCGAAAAAGTAGTACAAGAAACTATTGACTCCGAATTATTGACTCCCGAAATCGAGGTGGATGCTAAAATTAATTTTTCAGACATTAACCCAAAACTCATTCGGATTTTAAAACAATTTGAGCCCTTTGGACCAGAAAATATGACGCCCGTTTTTGTTACTAAAAATGCAATAGATACGGGTTATCCAAAATTTATGGGTGCCAATAACGAACACATCCGACTGTTTGTCAAACAAAATAATTCCGAAGGCATCGCTGCCATTGGTTTTAACTTAGCTAATAAAAAGGAGTTGATTGCCAATCAAAAACCATTTCAAATGGCGTACTGCATCGATGAAAACGAATGGAATGGACAATTGAGTCTACAACTTCGATTAAAAGATATTCAATAATGAAATCAAAAAACGACCCTTACGAAGCCTTACGGTACCGAGAATTTAACGTGTTTTTAATCTTGCGATTTGCCATGGTATTTGCCTGGTCGATGCAATTCATCGTGATTGAATGGCAGGTGTACAGTTTGACCAAAAGCGCTTTATCATTAGGAATTATAGGGTTAATGGAAATTATCCCCGCGGTATCAATGGCGTTATTTGCAGGACATATTGTCGATCAAAACGAGAAAAAAAGTATGCTTTTTAAATGCATCTTAGGATTTTCTGTGATTAGTTTAGGATTGTTTTTATTGACTTGGCCAGTAATCACAAGCAGTTGGTCAACTCAAGTGGTTTTATACAGTATTTATTTTCTGGTTTTTTTAGGCGGATTAGTTCGTTCGTTTTTAGGTCCAACAGTATTTTCATTAATGTCGCAAATTGTTCCTAAAAAAGCCTATTCCAATGCAGCCACATGGAGCAGTTCGGTTTGGCAAATTGCTTCCGTTTTAGGGCCTGCGATAGCTGGATTTTCAATTACGTGGATTGGTATTCATTGGTCAATGTGTACCGTAGTCGCTTTTGCAGTAATAGCGTTAGTTGCCTTGTCAAAAATTGAATCCAAACCTATTTTGAATCCAAAAATTGGAGAGCCTGTGATGCAAAGTTTGAAAGAAGGAGTCAAATTTGTTTTCCAAAACAAAACCGTTTTAGGCGCGCTTTCGTTAGATATGATTGCAGTACTGTTTGGGGGTGCGGTAGCGTTGTTGCCTATTTTCGCACAAGATATTTTAAAAGTAGGTTCGGAAGGTTTTGGAATTTTAAGAGCAGCACCTGCAATTGGTGCTTTCTTAACCATGTTCATTTCGGCTTATGTGCCTTTGAATAAAAATGCAGGAATAAAATTGTTGGTCGCTATTTTCGCTTTTGGACTTTGTATTATTGTCTTTGGTCTCTCTACTTATTTCTGGTTGTCTGTTTTTGCCTTGTTCATGAGCGGAGTAGTGGATGGCATTTCGGTAGTGATTCGCCAAACGATATTACAACTCAAAACTCCTGACCACATGCGAGGTCGTGTAGCGGCAGTGAATTCTATTTTTGTGGGTTCGTCTAACGAATTAGGAGCTTTTGAAAGTGGATTGACTGCCAAATTAATGGGAACAGTGACCGCAGTTGTTTTTGGCGGAAGCATGACACTATTAACCGTTTTGATAACTGGAATTTCTTCTCCTACGTTTAGAAAATTGGATTTAGAAAAAGACTTGGAAGAACATCGAAAAGAGGAATAAAACTTGATGCAAACAACCCCAGAACATAACGAACGATTTGCCAAAATGACTTTTGCTTCAGTCTATCCGCTTTATCTTGCTAAAGTGGAACGCAAAGGTCGAACCAAAACAGAATTACATCAAGTAATTCAATGGCTAACAGGATTTAACGACATGAATCTACAACAACTCATTGACGAAAACGTAACTTTTAAAACCTTTTTCGAAAGGGCTAGTCTAAACCCTAAATCCGAATTAATTACAGGAACTATTTGTGGTTATAAAATTGAGGAAATTGCAAACCCATTGACCAAACAAGTACGTTATTTGGATAAGTTAGTTGACGAATTGGCGAAAGGCAAAAAAATGGAAAAGATTCTAAGAGCGTAATTTACTAGCTTATTCCTGTTTTTTAATTTCGAAAGTTTCCCCGTCAAAAACGCCGTAGGTAAAATAGGTAATCCAATCGCCTAAATTCACGTAGTCTGAATTATTACCTAAAGGAAACACCATTGGTAAGTGGCGGTGTCCAAAAACAAGGTAATTATAGTGTTTGGTTTCGAGTTTGCGTTTAGCATATTGAATCAGCCATTCGTTTTCTTCGCCCAAAAAAACCACATCTTCAGCACCCGAAATCAATTTATTTTTTACCGAAAGGTATTGTGCTAAGCCCACACCCAAATCCGGATGCAACCAACGGAAAAACCATTTGGCTACAGGATTCGTAAACACTTTTTTCATACGTTTATACCCTTTATCACCAGGCCCTTTTCCGTCGCCGTGACCAATCAAAAAGGTTTTGTTTCCAAAAGTGAATTCTTGATTATCGCGGTAAATAGGAATGTTTAATTCTTTTTGAAAATAATCTTCCATCCACAAATCGTGGTTGCCTACAAAGAAATAAATAGGAATGCCGCTGTCGCGAATTTCAGCGAGTTTGCCCAAAATACGGACAAATCCTTTTGGAACTACGGTTTTGTATTCGAACCAAAAATCAAATAAATCGCCCAATAAAAAAATAGCCTCGGCATCTTGTTTCACTTCGTCTAACCAAGCCACAAATTTTTGTTCTCTTGGAAAACTCAATTCGGCTGTTGGTGCTCCAAAATGCTGATCAGAAGCAAAATATATTTTTTTATTATTGGCTAATAACATCTTTATCGAATTACAAATTATCACTTGCAAACCATTCTGCAAATGACGAATCGGTTTCTTGTAGTTTTAAAGAAAAAAGTGCAATTCCTTCTGGCAATCTACTTTTAATTCGTTGTGCAAAATCAATCACCATATTTTCACTCGTAGGTTGGTAATCTACTAAAATCACATGATGTCCACGGGTTTTTAACTCCTTAGCCAATTCAATATGAGGGGTAGTTTCGTTAAAAACTGTTGCGTGGTCAAACTGATCAACAATTTCTTCTTTGACGATTTTTTTCAAATCCGTAAAGTCAATCACCATTCCAAATTTCACGTTTGAACGGTCAATTATTGGCTTACCAATAACGGTTACAGATAGTTTATAACTATGCCCGTGTACATTTTTACATTTGCCATCATAGCCATATAAAGCGTGACCGGTTTCAAAACTGAATTGTTTGGTGATTCTAATATTGCTCATTCCATTGTCTATTTGAGTGCAAACTTACGAAATAATTAAGGGTTTTGGTCTCTTTTTTTAGCTCGGCTGTACATCCAATAGGCCAATCCAACTAAAATAACAAACGGAATAAATGACCCTATCAAGACTCCAATTTGATAATCCCCATCGGGAGCATGTTTTATTTTTTGTGCAATATTTACTTGTTGTAAAGCTACTAACATAGTATTCTATTATTTTTTAAAAGCTGCTAAGGCTTTTTTAGTACTATCTGATAACACTAATTTTCCAGTAATGGCGGCTCTTTCAACTAATAAGCTATCCCAATGATCTGTGCCTTCCCAAAGGACTTTTTTCATCTCAGCCAAAGCTTCAGGGTTATAACCCGAAAGGATTTGTGCCAATTCAGCTACCGCTTTGTCTAATTTTTCAATGGATTCAAACGTTTTGGCATACAAGCCTTTTTCCTTTGCCCAAGCCGCTGATTTCCATTCCTGAGCCGTTAATGCTAATTCAGCCAAAGCGGTTTTACCTATTTTTCTCGACACCACTGGCTCAATTACAAAAGGGCCGATACCTATAGCTAATTCTGATAATTTAATGCTTGCTTCTTGGCTAGCCAAAACATAATCGCAAGCGGCTACAATGCCCACTCCACCACCTACTACTTTTCCTTGCACACGACCTACAATCAATTTAGGGCATTTTCGCATGGCATTAATCAAATGCGCAAATCCCGAAAAGAAAGCTTTCCCTTCCGCTTCATTGGTTACGGCTAACAATTCGTCAAAAGAGGCTCCCGCACAAAAAGCAGCGGTTCCTTGGCTTTTTAAAACCAACACCGTAACTTCGGGATTTTGTGACAAAGTCTCTATGGCACCAGTCAAATCGTGTAACAATTGCGCCGGAAACGAATTACTTGCTGGATGACCAAATTCAATGGTAGCTACCGAATTACTACAACTAACTTCAAGTGAACCTGGCAAATTTTGTGCTGACATACAATCGATTTTGATGTAAAGTTAAAAATATTAGTCAATGCAAGACATATTTATCCATTTAGAATACAATTGTCTTTTTCGAAATTTGTTATTTAAAAAAATTATAGCTTATATTTGTGCTGATTGGGGGATTAGCTCATTTGGCTAGAGTACTTGCCTGGCAGGCAAGGGGTGACCGGTTCGAATCCGGTATTCTCCACATTATAAACCCACTGGAAACAGTGGGTTTTTTTGTTGGTGTTAATTGAATAAATTTTAAGTATATTTGATTGTACTCAAAGTCAGGAGACTTTGTGTAGCGTGGGATTGATTTGAATTAATTTATAGGCACGAGCAAGATGCTCGCGCCAGCAGGGGGGACTTTGTATAGAAAGAATTTTAGTAATTTAATGACCACGCGAAAGGATTCGCGCGGTAGCGGGGTGCCTAGAATTAAAGCAGATATCAATGGTGCTGAAAAAAAATTAGATAATTTTATTGCAAGAAGGATTATAACTTCTTCAACTTTATCTACTGGAGTTACAAGTAAATTAATAGAAAAAAAAGATGAGAAAAAATAATAGTAAATTTAGTTCTTTAATAAAAAATCCTCAAAATGTTTCATTTTTAGTATCTATAATAATTTTAATTATTATTGGAATAGTAGATAACAATTTGGCAAATTTTTTAAAATTAATAATAATTGCTTTTATATTTGGTTTGTTAATTAAAATGGTAATTTATCGGTGGTAATGTGGTAATGTATCAAAGTTAGTGATGGAGGTGTGATTGCTAGTTAATGAGGTAGTGTATCAAAATTAGTGATGGCTATAAACTCGTAATCTACTATATTGATAATCAAGGTTTAAGTTATTTTATTTTACAAAAGGAGAGGCTATATGTCTCTCCTTTTGTACATTTATTATCGCTTAAATCTTTTAAAATGGCTTTTTATCCGTCCTCGTGTATCAAAATTAGTGATACTAAAATTTGCCCTCATTGTAATGCTACTACACTCATTAAAAATGGCTTTACTGCTAACCAGAAACAACAGTTTTATTGTAAAACGTGCACGAAAAGGTGTATTGATTTTTACACCAATAAAGGTTATGGTAGAGAAATCAATGCTAATATCGTAGTACTGATTAAAGAAGGAATGGGAATTAGGAGTATGGCTCGGTTTTTAGGTATTTCTACTACCACTTTATTAAAGCGCATATTGCTTATTGCCAAAGGAGTGCAATCGCCCCCCAGCTGGCGCGCGCGTCTCGCTCGTGCCTAGACATAAAAATTAATTAAAAACAATTTTAAAAGAGCAACTACGGTTGCTTTTTTTGTACTGAAAAATAAACGGGTATTCTAGCCCCGATAGTAGCGGCATCCCCCGCTAGGGGATATAGCGAATAGCGGGACAGTAGGGGTTAAGAAGATAAAATGTGTGCTGCTAAAAACCTACAATTGTGGTGCGCTTGCGAATCCATCTCAGGATTTGAATTATATCATTAGTTCAATCTGATTTTTCTACTCCATTAAAAAAACCACCAAGCCTCTTGCCCCATGAGCCCCTAAAACTAACGATTGTTCTATATCAGCAGTTTTGGATGGTCCCGCTATAAAGGTTCCAAAATCATATTTTGCTTCGCCAATTAATTCATACGCCTGATGCATCGTTGCAACAATATCTTTTTTATACAATATAATTCCTAAATATTGAGCAATAAAAGGAGCTACACGTTGTCCTAGAATACTATCTGTCACCCACAGAGCTGAATTTTCAGCTACCCCAAAATGTGATTTAACTACTGCTAGTTCTACATTTTCTAACGTATGGGGATCGTCCTGAAACCAATCTTTCTTAGCAATGGAGGCTAACTCTGGCAGTGTCGTGATGATTCTTTTATCCAAAGAATAGTTCGTTTTTACATATTCTATAATGTCATCGTAGCTCGTAACCTCAACATAATCTCCACCTATACTTTGCAGTACTGTTTTATATTTTTCAACGCAATCCAACGACTCTTGCCCTAAAGCTCCAAGACTAGGTAGCTCAGCATTCAAACTGGGTTGATTTTGCTTAATTTTTTCTAATATTGCGGTTCTACTATCCATTCTTTTGAGATTTAGATTTATTGCCGTTTTTCTTGTACCATTCTCTAAATGATTCCTCAGGTGGAGCAGGCATTTCACGTTGTTTGTACCAAGGATTTAAATTATTATTAACTAGCGCAGGAATTTTTTGCATCATAAATCGACCCGCTTTCCCTGCCAAATTAAAAACCATTGGATTGGATAACACCGCTGCCATTCCATTCATCGCTATTGTTTTTCCTGTTGGTGTATGCCCTTCTTTAACCAACACCTGACGCCATTTGTATAATTGATCGTGAATGTCAATTTTTACAGGACAAACATTGGTACAAGAACCACAAAGCGTACTCGCAAAAGGCAGGTCGGCATTTTTACTCATATCTAAATTAGGCGCTAAAATAGAACCAATAGGCCCCGCAACAGCATTATGGTAACTATGTCCGCCACTTCGCCTGTATACTGGACAGGTGTTCATACAAGCACCACAACGAATACATTTCAATGAATTTCTGAAATCTTCTCTTCCTAATTGAGTACTTCTTCCGTTATCTACAATTACAATATGCATTTCTTTACCTTCTCTAGGTGTATTGAAATGACTAGAGAAAGTAGTTATCGGCTGACCTGTAGCACTTCGTGCCAACAATCGTAAAAAAACGCCCAAATGTTTGCGTTGCGGAATAATTTTTTCAAATCCCATACAAGCAATATGAACATCTGCTAAATGAACTCCCATGTCAGCGTTACCTTCATTGGTGCATACTACAAATTCGCCCGTCTCTGCTACTGCAAAATTAACACCTGTTAAGGCTACTTTTCGAGTTAAAAATGTATCTCTAAGATGTAATCGGGCAGCCTCAGTTAAATATTGAGGATCATTGTTCCCTTCTTCTGTTCCAAGATGTTCATGAAAAGTTTCACTTACATCTTCTTTTTTAAGATGAATCGCAGGTAAAACAATATGGCTTGGTGGTTCTTTGCGAAGTTGCACAATACGTTCTCCTAAATCAGAATCAATCACTTCAATTCCTTTCTCAGCCAAATATTCGTTCAAATGACATTCTTCGGTGAGCATAGATTTGGATTTCACCATTTGCTTTACACCGTGTTTTTCCATTATGGAATGCACAATTTGATTGTGTTCTTCACCATTGGCTGCCCAATGAACAATAACTCCATTGGCTTTGGCATTAGCCTCAAATTGAAGTAAATACTCATGGATATTATCCAAAACGTTATTCTTGATTTGAGAAGCTGTTTCACGAAGTAATTCCCATTCTGGAATTTGGTGTGCGGATTTATCTCGTTTTTCACGAACAAACCAAAGTGTTTCATCGTGCCAATTGACACGTGGAATATCTTTGTTAAAAGCAGCTGCCGCCTGACTATGTTGAGTGATTTTATTTGAATGCATCTTTTCTATTTTATATCAAACTAATTTATAGAACACGTTTAGTGTTTACTTTCCACAAGTAAAACTCAATAAATTTTGATGAATATGATTAGCTACTTGAATTGTATCCGCATGAACATTAGTCAGTACCAAATTTTCTATGGGGAGATCTTTTTGTCCCAAAACTCGAGAAATGAACTTAACGTTTGTAGCACTTATATTTTCAAGATAAATATTTTTTATAGGGGTCAGTTTTCGTTCAATCGTAGGGACCAAATCCCTCCATTGGTACAAAACATCGGTTTCGATACCTATTATTCCTTGATCGATTTTACCCGAAGAAGTATTCCTAAGGTAGATGTTTTGCACATACCCTCCTCGTCTTTCATTGGTTTTAATAAACAATAAATGATTGAGTTTTGCTCCTGCTACAACTCGACAATTATCAACAAAAACATTTTCAATACCTCCAGAAAGTTCGCTCCCTAGTGCTACTAATTGATGCCCGTTTTTAACAGTGCAATTTCGAATAACAATATTTTTAGACGGAGTGTGTAATCGCCAAGCATCTTGATTACTTCCTGATTTAATAGCAATCGCATCATCACCTTGATCAAAAACACAATTTTCAATTAATATATTTTGGCTCATCTCTGGATCCACTCCATCATTATTAAGACCGTGTGCATACACTTTAAGATTCCGAAGTACAATATTTTTTGACATAAAAGGATGCAACGTCCAAAAAGGGCTATTAGTTATAGTCACATCCTCCACCAAAACATTTTCACAACGATTAAATTGTATGAATTGAGGACGAAAATTGGAACTGTCATTAACCATTTTTCGTTCTTCCATTGGCCTACTGTAAGAGGCTAAATAATACAATCTTTTCAGGCTTTCCATATGCCCCTTAACACGCTTAAACCATGTTTTCCAAATATCCATTTTGGCTTTGATCTCTCCCTGACCTGTCAAAGCTATATTTTTGCATTGATAAGCATAAATTAATGGAGAGTAATTATAACATTCGTAGCCTTCCCAAGTACTGTGTACAGGGGGTAAATACTCTTTTGGCTCATCTGAAAAAACGAGAGTCGCCCCCTTTGCTAAGTGCAAATTCACATTGCTCTTAAAATGAATTTTTCCCGTTATCCATTCCCCTTTTGGCACTAATACTGTACCGCCCCCTTTTTTATTTATTGTTGTAATGGCTAACTCAATAGCTCGAGTAGTTTTGTCCTTATTTTTCATACTTGCACCAAAAGATGTAATAGAAAGTGTATCACAATTACTAAAATCAGGGATTGTAATAGCTGGCATCTCAAAAGGAGCTTGTACTACTATCGCTTTTGTAGCCATATGATTAGTGTTATTTCTATACGAAAAAAGAAAAAATGACAGACATAGAACTGAAAATACAACTATTTTTTTCATCGGAATGTATTTGCTACTAATGAATCCAATTTTATTAGTTAAGTGAATTTAATATTTCGGCAATATGAATCGTTTTTATTGGACTTCGTTGTCTCCTTAAAATTCCTTCTAAATGCATTAAACAAGACATATCAAATCCTGTAATATAGTCTACATTATGATCTTCATGATCTTTAATTCGGTCTTGACCCATCTTAACCGAAATAGCTTCCTCAGTTACACAAAATGTACCTCCAAAACCACAGCATTCGTCTTTACGGCTTAACGATACTAATTCGAGTCCTTTAATTCCTTTCAATAGTTGTTCTGGCTTAGAGAAATAAGGTGCATTGAGTTCACTCATTTGAGATAATTTCAATCCTCGTTGTCCATGACAACTGATGTGCATTCCTACTCGATGCGGAAAATTTCCTTCGATGGATTCTATTTTTAGAACATCCGTTAAAAATTCGGTTAATTCAAAAACGCGATTTCTAATTTGAGTTGCCAATGCTGGATTTTTGTCATCATGCAAATGCTCTTTGACGTGCAATACACAACTCCCAGACGGACAAACAATATAATCGAATTCGGCAAAATTAGCTATGAAATTTACATCACATCCTTTAGTCAAATGCTCGTATCCACTGTTTGCCATAGGCTGACCACAACAAGTTTGTCCTGATGGGAAATAAACTTCACAACCTAATTTTTGTAACAATTCATAGGTAGCGATACCTACTTTTGGATAAAATTGGTCTACATAACACGGGATAAAAAGTCCAATTTTCATTTTTTTAATGTTTATAAAATTTCAGGTCAATTAAATCGTTTTGGATAGGTTTTGGATTCCAACTTTTATGAATAGCTAAAGCTGCACCTAAAGCACTTGCTTGAGCCATAGAGGCTGCATATATTTCCATTTCTGGATAAGCTTCGGCTAATAAATTCATAAATATAGGGTTTTTACTAAAACCTCCATCTACAAATACTTTCTTTACAGGACTATTATGAATTACTAAATTCGTTGAAATAATTTGCTGAGCCACAATATCTAATAGTAACTGATGGTAAGCAATCTCATAGTTTTTAAAATCATTCAAGTTTCTATTCTCAAACGGAAATTGCTTTAAAATTTGCTTTTGGTGAGTTGAAGACGCGCTATTAAAATTAACTCCTCTCAACTGTTTAACAATATCTTTATCATACGTTACGGTTTTGTACGTATCAATTGAAACACCAAAATGGTTCGCTAATCGTTTCGTTTGTACCTCATGTTCATTTCCAGAAAACAACCTTGATGCTTTTACAGGTTTTCCTTGAAAATGTAAAAAACACAGACAATCGTCCTGCAATTCTTCAAAAGTAAGCGGCTGATTATTAAATGGATTCATTGTGATTACCCAAGTTCCTGTAGACAATAATACAAATGGTTCTGTAAAATTTAAAATATAAGGTATTAGTGCCGATGAACTATCGTGTAACCCAATTCCAACAGAAATAGCAGTATTTTCTAATAATGGTAACGTCTCTTCGGCGCTATGCATAGGGGCTATCTTGGTAATTATATCTTCTTTTCTTAACCATTTATGGTATTTCATTTTTTTGAAATTCCACAAATTAGTATGACAACCCACACTTGTAATATCTGTAAAAAATTGACCCGTTAATAACGAACTTAAATATTGAGGCAAATGCAAACAATAATTTACCTTGTCAAAAAGAGACGTATTCTCGTTTTTTAGCCTGTAAATTTGCATACCAGAATTAAGACTTCCTAAAACTGGAGAAGCTGTCTTAGTGGCAAATTTTTCTTCTCCTTTGTATTTACTATAAAATTTTTCTTTAAGTGTTTTAGGATAAGGCTTTAAGTAATTGTATAATGGGGTTAGGTTATTTGCTTCTTGGTCCACATATACAAAACTGGCACCATACGTGCTAAAATTGATTGCCTTTAAATTATATTCTTTTAAGGCTTCCATTTCGGCAAAACGATACACTATCCAATTCTTGAGTGCATTAATATCCTCACAAGGAAATCCATCTTCATCCACTATTTCTGGAAAAACAACGGATTGTTCCCATACAATTTGGTAGTTTTCATTAAAAAGAAAGACTTTTTTATTCGTTTTTCCAATATCGAAAACAGCTACTACATTCATTTGAATTGTATTATAAACCTGTCGCTACAGTATTTGTTCCTCTTTCTTTGATTAACTCTTGTCTTACGCTAAAATCACGATACAAAGCCACTGGATTTAAAGCAGCTCCTGAACGCAAACGTGCTTCTGCAACTAATGCTCTCACATCTGTACGGAAAGCGTTTTGTAAAATCTCTTGAGCTTTAACTACATCATTTTCATTTTGTGCCTTCTCCAGTGCTTTTCTATCTACCAATAGCGCTTGTGCATAAGCAATCATAATCGCTTCAACCGATTGTAATAAATCTTCTAATGGATCTTTTACGTTGTGTGAAGCATCAATCATCCAACCTAAATCTTTTGCATGATTCATTCCTCTTGCATCCATTCCTTCGACTAATTCATTGAAAATTAAGAATAGTTGGTACGGTTTCATTGCACCCGCTGTTAAATCATCATCGCCATATTTAGAATCGTTAAAATGGAATCCACCTAATTTTCCTTCCATTAATAATATCGCTACAATTTGCTCAATATTAGCATTAGGCAAATGGTGTCCTAAATCTACCAAGGTAAATGCCTTATCACCTAATTTTTTCACATACGAATAGGATTGTCCCCAATCGGCTACTGTAGTTGAATAAAAATTGGGTTCATTACTTTTATACTCCAAATACATCTTCCAATTTGATGGTAAAGCTGCATAGATTTCTTCCAAACTTTCTAAAGTATTTTGGTACGCTTTACGAAAATTCAATTGTCCTGGAAAACAAGATCCATCAGCCAGCCAAACGGTCAATGATTCTGAACCAAGAGCAATTCCTTGTTGAATCACTTCAATATTATGTGCAATAGCTTGTTTACGAATGGCTTTATTTACATTTTGTAATGACCCGTATTTATAGGTGTATTCTTGATTGGTTTGATCTTGAAATGTATTCGAATTCACCGCATCAAATTTCAAACCGTGTTGAGAAGCTAAGTTCTTAATAGCTTGGTAATCGGTTGGGATATCCCAAGGAATATGTAATGAAATAGCACCTGAAGCATTATTCAAAGCATGTAACAATCCTACATCTTCTATTTTTTCTTCTAAGGAACGAGGTTCTCCGCCTCCTGGAAAACGACCAAAACGAGTTCCTCCTGTACCTAAAGCCCAAGATGGAATAGCGATTTGAAAATCTATTAATTTTTGAATTATGTTTTCTGTTTCACCAATTTCTGAAGTAGTGAAAACTAATTTATTAGTATGCGATTTAAGTAAATCGGCATTGTGTGATGCTATTTTATTTGAATCAAGTAACATAGTGTTTTTTTTTAAAGGTAAATAAAAAGGAAACTGGGTGACTACTTTAGATGGTACTAATTTCTAAAATTAAATCTCTAACGCCCAAACAAGAGACGTTAGAGATATAAAAACAAAACCAATCTAAAAACTATCGATAAAATCCCATTGATACGCCGCCATCTACATTCAAGGCATTACCTGTTGATTTATTCAACAAGCCTCCTACAAATGCATAACAAGCATTAGCAATATCATCTGGTAAAATAATTTCATTTAATAAAGTACGCTTAGCGTAATACGCTGGCAATTCTGCCACAGTAATTCCATATGCTTTCGCACGCCCTTCTGCCCAACCACCTGACCAAATATTAGAATCAGAGATTACTGCGTCTGGGTTTACAGTATTCACACGAATTTTATCTGCTCCTAATTCAGCAGCCATCAATCGTGTTAAGTGAGCTTGAGCCGCTTTGGCTGAACCATAGCCAGGATTGTTTGGTCCTGCTACAACCGCATTTTTAGAAACAATATTTACAATATCACCTCCAAAACCTTGTTTGCGCATGACTTCAATTCCTGCTTTTGAAACAATAAATTGTCCTTTAACCAAAATATCATATAATCTATCCCACTCTTCCAAACTATGCTCAGCAATTGATTTAGAAATACTGATTCCAGCATTATTCACAACAATGTCTACTCCTCCAAAGGCTAAACAAGCAGCATCTAAAGCTTTTGCTGTACTATTTTCATCAGTCACATTTAAAAGTGTACTTGAAACTGCGTCTTTTCCAAAAATTTTGGTAAAATCAGTAGTAGCACCTTCTAAACGTTCTTCATTAATATCATTGATTACAACACAAGCACCTTCTTCGGCAAAACGTTTAGCAATAGCTTTCCCAATTCCTCCTGCTGAACCTGTAATTAAAGCAACGCGTCCTGACAAAGCTTTTGGCTTTGGCATACGTTGTAGCTTAGCTTCTTCTAATAACCAATATTCAATATCAAATGCTTCTTGATGAGGCAATGAAGTATATTCTGAAACTGCTTCAGCTCCCTTCATTACATTTACCGCATTTACATAATATTCTGAGGCTAAACGCGCCATTGTTTTATCTTTAGCAAAAGTGAACATTCCCACACCTGGATATAAAATCACTACAGGATTTGGATCACGCATAGCAGGTGAATTCGATTTTTTACAAGCATTATAATAGTCTGAATACATCACTCTATAGGCTTCAAAAGCGGGTGTTAACTTCGCTTTGATAGCTTCTACATCCGTCAAATCTTCATTTGGAGCTAATTCCAACACCAAAGGACTAATTTTAGTTCGCAAAAAGTGGTCTGGACAAGAAGTCCCAAGTGGCGCTAATCTTGCTAAATCATTCGAATTGATAAATTCCAAAACTCTAGCATCATCAGTATAATGACCAATCATTTTTCGCTCTGATGAACAGAACCCTCTCAAAATTGGAGCTACCTTAGACGCTTGTAATTTTCGAGAATCAACCTCAAGACTTTCTATTTTTTGTCCCCCAAAAACAGGACGTGTTTTTCCGTAATTACGCTCTAAATATTCCGCACATTTTTCAATTACTTCTAAGGTGTTGATATAACTCTCGTAAGCCGTATCTCCCCATGTAAATAATCCATGAGAACCTAACATAATTCCTCTTAGCTTTTTTCCGCGAGATGCAGCTTCTTCTAAACAAGCTCTTAATTGCAATCCTAAGTCAAAACCTGGTTTTTGCCATCCTACCCAACCAATTTCTCCGTTGAATAATTCTTCTGTAATTTTAGCGCCGTCCTTAGCCGCCGCAATAGCAATAGCTGCATCTGGATGCAAGTGATCGATATGTTTAAACGGTAAAAAACCGTGTAAAGGCGTGTCGATTGAAGGTGCTTTTGAAGCCAAATCAAAGATACAGTGGTTGAATAATTCTACCATTTCGTCTTCAAATTCGATTCCTCTATACACATTTTCTAAATTGCGAAGTCGCTCTAAATACAGCGCTGCACAACCTGATTTAGTTAAAGTCCCAATATCTCCTCCTGAACCTTTGATCCACATTACTTCAGAGTCGGCTCCTGTCAATGGGTCCTTATCTGTAATTTTTACAGAAGTGTTTCCACCTCCATAATTAGTTAATCTTAAATCAGCTCCTAATAAATTAGAACGGTAAATAAAAAGGGCTACCTCATCTCCTGCTAAAGCTTTAGCCTTAGTCTCATCCCATAAGTAGCTTACGTGTTTAAAAGTCATGTTAGTTGTATTTATATTTGACATAGTATTATTAATTATTAAAAAAATCAGATTATAGTGAATTTCCGATTCCCACTATAAAAATGGATGCCATAATTAGCGCAATTCCCCATAAAAATGTTCTGAAGGTTTTCTTAGATACTCCAGTCCATTCTTTTAAATAAAATCCCCAAAAATTAGCAGTTAAAATAATGGTTGCCATGTGTAAAATCCATGAACTTGCACCATTACCTAATTTACTTTCTCCCATTCCGTAAAAGAAAAATTGTAAAAACCACATGGTACCTGCAATAGATGAAAACAATACATTTTTAGCTATAGGTGTAGCGGTATTAGTATAATCTTTAAACGATTTGTTTTTGAAATTCAAGTACATACACCATAAGAAATTAGTTGTCAATCCACCCCAAAGTATCACTATATAGGTTACATTATTTTGAAACAGAGGATTGAATCCTTGTCGTACTGCTTCATCCGCCATTGGTTTCCCTGCTTCAATTCCGAAATTAAAGAATGAACTTAAAATCCCAGAAATAATCGCAATGATCAATCCTTTTACTAAGCTAAAATCTTTGTCTTTATCTTCATGACCTATAGCAAAATCAGCTTCTTTTAGCATCCCTGCTTTTCCAGAAATAGCAATTCCGATAATACAAACCAAAACACCAAATAAAACCATTTGACCTCCAGTATTAGAGAGCATATCAGTAAACGATACTTTTCCTTCAACGGGATAAAAATTGTAATAAATAGAAGGCACTAAAGCTCCAAAAGCAGAACAAAAACCTAAGGTGATTGAATTTCCTAAAGACATTCCTAAATAACGAACTCCTAATCCATAAGTCAGACCGCCAATTCCCCAGATTAATCCCATAGAATAGGTAACTGTTTTAATAGACGGAGCAGTTGCTGAAATAATTGCTGAAAAATTAGGCACTGTCAAGTAAGCCGCAATGGGCGGAACGATTAACCAAGAGAAAAAACCTCCCACAATCCAATAACTTTCCCATGACCAACCTTTCACTTTTTTGAAAGGCATGTAAAAACTCCCTGAAGAGAAACCTCCAATGGAGTGAAATAAAATACCTAATAATGATTCCATTCTTATTTGTCTATTTTTAATTACTAATTTTCGTTTTGTAAAATAACAGAAAGTAAAAAATAAAACTATCCTGTACTATCCTTTCCTCTACTAAATTTCTATAAATCATACTAAATAATAAAGAACATTTTTGCGGGATTAAATTTAATATATACATTTGGGCAATCGATTACATTAAAATAAAAAACATTTATATTTATATAATCTGTATTTTTATAGAGTGATTTTTAAATGTTACCAAAAAAATAATCCCCAAACGAATACCTGTATTTACTATGGACATGATTAAATACATCAAGATAGATGAAAATTCACGAGTACCTAAATACAAACAAATTGTAGATTCTATCATCTATAACATATCAATTGGTAATCTTCAGATGAATCAGAAGATTCCATCAATTAATATGTTTAGTGAGGATTTTTATATTTCGAGAGATACTGTAGAAAAAGCTTATAACATTTTAAAAGAGCGAAAAGTCATCTCTTCTATCAAAGGAAAAGGATATTACATTACTCGCACTAATTTAGTTTCTAAAACTAACATCCTTTTCTTAATCAATAAATTAAGTCCATACAAAATGACAACTTTCAATTCTTTTGTCAATAGTATTGGTGCAAATTCAAATACTGATTTACTGATTTACCATTGCGACGAAACCTTATTTTTAAATCTTCTTGAAAAAAACAAAGACGATTATGATTACTATGTTATCATGCCCCACTTTAAAACTGAAGATTTAAAACATGTAAGTTACACCGAAGAAGTAGTAAAAGCCATAAAAAAAATCCCTAAAGATAAGCTTGTTATTATGGACAACATTAAGCTTGGGATGGATGGACAAATCGTTGAAATCTATCAAGATTTTGAAGAAGACATTTACAATGCGCTTAAGGAAGGGCTTTCTAAAATAGCTAATTATGAAAAGTTAATACTAATCTATCCTGAAAAAGCAGTGTATCCTTACCCTAGAAGGATTTTACGTGGCTTTAGAAAATTTTGCGTAGAATATTCCATTAATTTTGAAATTTTAAATGAAGTCTATGACGATATGATTCTAAAAAAAGGCGATTTATTTATCACTATTGAAGAATCAGACTTGGTAAGTTTAGTAAAACAAATTAGAGACAGTAAATACACCTTAGGAGAAAACATTGGAATTATTTCTTACAATGACACTCCACTAAAAGAATTGTTAGGTATTACTGTGATGTCTACTGATTTTAAAGTAATGGGTGAAAGTGCTTCTCGAATGATTATGAATAACGAAAAAGGAACAACTAAGGTTCCTTTCAATTTCATTGATAGAAATTCTATTTAATACTAAAGTTGTACTTTCCTAAACTACTTAAAACATTTTTTTAAATCCTTCACTTTGCACTTTCCATGTTCCATCCTTTGGAAACCCAGGATTCGCTTCGTTATTCCCATCCCATCCAGCACACATCATGGCAACCGCTGTGAGCAAACCTCCATTCCCTGGCAAATACAAACGAAGTCTTTCATCCTGAAAATTATGCCCGTTTTTCAAATAGGTATTGGTTCTAACATTCATAAATAAAGCATCTACCGCTTTTTTTGGAAGTTGAAGACGTGCTGCACACATTGCGGTCATTGGAAAATCCCAACCCCATGTTTTTTCCCAAGACCAATTATTCCAAACTAAATTGAATGTGTTTTTCATTATATTTTTATCCAATAAAGGAGTTTCTGGAAGCATTCCAAAAGTCCCTAAAACAGAAGGATGATCTGTCTTAAATTCGGGATTGGTATATGAATCTTTAGCGCTTTCGGTTGCCAAGTAAATTTGATTTGCTACAGGTAGCGGAGCTAATTTTTTAACCACCTCGTTCCATTGCTCAGGAACAGATTCATTTGCTCTTTTTTTCCAATTAATAGCTGTATTCAACGCCCAATTCCAATACGCTAATTCATACGTTGGATTGAACGTTTCCATTGCTTTAAATCGTTCCTGTGCAGGAATAACTCCTGGTCCTAAATTATAAACTCTTCGCTCTGAATCATAATAAGCAAAAGAAGCCATAAAATCAGCTGTAGCAAAGACCCTTTCTTTGTATTTATCGAGAGTACTTTGGTCAGGAGAAGAACGGTATAACAACTCTGCATATGTAATGAAATGAGGTTGTTGCCAAATAAGAAAAGAACCTATAGAAGATGGGCTTTCATTTCCATCGGGATCTGTCATTTTTTGCCATCTGGCTCCTTCAAACCCTTGTCTTTTTGCAATTATTTTGGCTTTATCAAATACTTTTTGGTACCAAGGAAGACTCTTTTCCAATAACTCAGGACGATTCCAAAGTGCAAAATGAACGCCATGCCACCAGTGCATTTCTAAATGAGGTTTTCCATACCAACTATTATAGGTTAAACCTGTTTCTTGAGGCGGTACGGTTCCAGTACATTGTAACTTAGTTAAATACTGAGACAGAACAACTCTTCGTTCTAATTCGTTAGCTCTTTTGTCTGTACTCCCTGAAAAATCAACGGCAGCACCACTTTCCCAAAAATGTTGCCATCCAACTAGACTGCTGGTTTGAATCTCAGAAAAAGAAAGAGATGTTGATTTCTTATTAGCCGTTGGCACAAACAAGCAACTCAATTCTAAAGTATTTGTTTTAGAAGGATGGACTATAAAATAATGGTTCCCTTTTCTTTTAAATTGAGCATTCCCTTTCCAATTCAATCGAATATCATACGAAATACTGTCCATTTCATGGGTTACGACAGCTGCAGTTTTTGTGTTCTGAACAATCGTACTTTTATAGTCTTCAATTCCTTCCCATTTAGTTCCTGTGTCGTCCCAATCACCAGTAGGATATGGGATTTTTAAACGAATTTTTAAACGCCCTTTTTTAAGCAAATCGGATTGTACTTTCACTCCTATAGCATCTTTATCTTGATGAGAAAGTGTCTGAACCTTCACAGGAATGCCCTCAACGGCAAATGAACTCTCTATTTCTCCAGTCCATAAATTTAATACCTGAGAAATCGATTGAATGTCTTTCGGTTGAGCTAAAGTCCCATCTTTTTTAATAATCTCAAATCCTAGATTACCTAATTGCAATAAATGCGGATTCTGCCTGAACCAATTTACGGCATCTTTTACTCGTTCAGGTGTTTTCAACTGAGTGGTATAGGAAATGTTTCTACCATACTGTTTAAACTCTTTTAAGGTCTCTGAAAATTGATACTGATTCTTGTTTTTATAACTATCCCAACCCCATTCTGAAGCTGTCCCTAAGGGAATTCCGTTTTTATACGTATCAGGAAAAGTTTGCAATCCGGTAGCATCCACAGTAAACGCAAAAGCACCATTCCCTACTGTCAAAGAAGCTAAAGTGTCTATTTCTGTAATATGAACATTATGTCGACTGACCACTTCTTTTCTGTTAATTTTAGGTTGCGCTAATAATGAAAAAGAGAGTATTAAAAATATAAAATTGTGCTTCATAAATTTCTATTTATAATTATTTTTATCTAGCCAATGTAACACTCATTAAACCAATGACTACATCATTAGCGATTGTTCGTAACGTAAGACTTTTTAATTTTTTGTTTTTATTTAAAGGTAAATCTAAAATTGTAGCAGCTCCTCCATCAATTGGCTTACCGTTATATTTCATCTTTGATTCTTCTCCAGAAACTATTGCTCCTGTTTTTAGATGAATGCGAATGGGTCTTGGCTTTTTTAATGCAAAAGCAAAACCATCTGTATAATAATCTTGTTCAATGGGCCACCATGTTTCTGGATTTCGTAACACCAATTGATCTTTAGCCCCATCAGCATATTCAATAATTATAACGCCATTATCAAATTGACTTTGCATTGGGTTTGTAGAACCAGCCATTAAAAACCATATATGAGAAGCATTTCCTGAAAGTGGAATCGTTTTTTCTTTTGGATAATTATCCCATTGAGAAGTAAACATAATATTATTATTGGAGTCACTACCAGGAGTAGCAAATATAATCCCTTGTGGTATCTCAATAATGTTTTTATCTCCGGCTAATTTACGCAAACCAGTATCGTCCACATCAAAGGTTCGTAACGAATGTGGCCAATCACCGATTCCCTGCCACGGTAGTTGTAAAGTAGTAACCTGCGGACGAGGTGAGAGGTATTTATTCTTAAAAATTTGTGTGACTTTATCGTTAAAATACCTTGATAGATCAACCACTTCTAACTTACTTTTTGTAACTGCTTTCCAATTATAGAACTGCTCTTCTGCGGTCGAGCCATCCTGCATTTTGATTGTTACCGAGTTCGTTCCTGTAACCAAATCCTTTTCGGGTACAACAATTTCATTAGTCCATTTGCCATTGAGTGTAGTTCCCAATACCTTAAAACCATTTATAGTAATAGCCGCTATTGAATTTGGTGTATTATTTTGGATTGTAAAACTATTAAAAGGGCCTTCTGTATCATTTTTAGAAACCAATGTAACTGCTTTTTCAACTTTAAAACAAATTGGCATCCACCAAGACAACTCTCCCTGCAAAAGCTGAACAAATACAGTATAGTTGCCCGTTGAAGCATTTACTTTAGCTGAAAATTCTGAGTTATTAATTGTACTATTTACCAACCCATTTTGCGGGTCATTTACTTTTAAAATAGTTGCTCCGGGAAACGTTTCATTGATCAAACTCCCATTTGTATATACTTTTTCAGCAGGAGGTAACAGCGTTGGAATTCCTTTCCAATTTATTTTGATAACATACTTATCAGCTGCTGAAGCATGAATTTCAATTACTGGATTTCCTACAGCTGAATCTACATTTTTCCAACTAACTTCTTGACCGTTTATTGTAATAGTTTCAATTTGTCCTCTTGCAATAACTTGAAATTTTAAATTAAGTTTTTTAGGTAATTTTGGCTCCAATAAATAAACATCTTCTTGCTTCTTACGTTTAAAATCAAATGATATATCTGGTGTTGCAAAAGAAGCATAATTCCATTTTGACGGTAAGCCTGGACGAATCGTTAGTGTATCATCCAAAGCATTTGGTACAATCCCAAAAAGGCCTTCTACCAAAGCTCTTGAAAACATTCCGATTGGATCTCCAAAATCTCGATAAGCTTCACTACGTATTGCATCATAATATGATATTTGAACAAAATTCCCTGGGCTTCCACCAAGGTACATAGAGGCTAACACCTCGCTTTTAAATAATTTAAAGGCTTCATCTGTACGACCACCTTGCCAGTTAGCAAGTGCAGTATGCATTGATTCAGCTAATGCCACATTATTTAAAGACCATTCATAAGGCATCCACTTGGTAGTAGAGAGCGTGTAATAACCTTCATCCCTCAACTCCTTTGCTTGAAAAGGAATATGAGGTATTTCAATATCTACATAGCGTAGACTTTGATACGCCTGAAATGGATCCATAGTTTCTGAATCTAGACTATGATAAACTGTCCATAGCGCAGGGGCAGTATGTAAAAGTTGGTTACCTAATGCATCTCTGTATTCAGCAAATGAACCTTTATCTTTCATCCATAACTGAGCATTCATCGCTTTTAAAATTTTATCCGATTCTTTACGATATATTGATGGATCTTCCCCAAGAATCGAAGCTATTTGCGCTGCTTTTTTAAACGCATAATAATTGTATGCTGACGAATGTGCCACACCACCTCCACTATATTGCAAAGCATCACTAGCCCAAATGGCGGCATAAGCATCGTATAACCCATCTCCATCTGGATCAAAATTACGAGTCTCCCATTCTAGATGACGCTTTAATACAGGCCAAGTTTCCTTTAAGAAAGTCATATTAGCTGTCCATTCATAGTGTCGCAACAATATATCAATGTAGACCAAATTCATATCGTAATGATGTGCCGTTAGTTTTTCGCCATTAGGATTTCTGCTAATATAACCACTAGTAAACATGCCTACTCCTAATTTTTCTGTACTTCGTGACAAATGGTGCAATGTATCAGCTATAATAGAGCCTTGTGCTGGATTAGTCAATTGGGATTTAGCATAACTTTGCAAATGCATCTTAGCGCGATCATGCCAACCCAGTACATCTGCGGTATATGCCCCGCGCCAACCGTTCAATCGCATACGCCAACCGATGGAACCATGCAGATAAGACGGCGCTTCCCACGTAGCATCAGATGCTATTGCTAAAGTCCCACCTATAGCATTAATATAGGGATCTGGCGTGTTAATTATAATACGGTTAGCAATTGATTTTCTTGCTTGTTCTGCCTTTGCAAAAAGCTGAGGCAACTCACTATAATTGAAAGCAACTTTAGTAGCTGGATTATAAATAGCAAAATAATAATCAATGTTGTTTACCCCATTGATTTTACCTGCTAAAGCTGGAGCTTTGACTACATTTGAATCATAAAAATTCTGAGGGGAAGTTAATTGAGAAGCATCGCCTATTTTTAACGTTGATTGCGAAGGGAAAGTCCCAACCAATACTTGCTCCTTTACAGGTTTAGATTCCCGTTTTAAATCTTCCTCAAAATAGCGTCCCTCTTTTCCAACTTCTAATCCTGTTCCATATTTTAAAGTAAAATTTGACTTTTCAACTGTATAACTATTATCCCTACAATTTTCTGGTTGAAGATAAAAGCTCGATTCAGGGTCGGGGCCCATATCGCCATCACGGCTGAATTTTTTACCCGAAGCGCCTCCAAAAGCGCAAAACAATTCGACTGGCGCAATTACATTCTGCATACGAGCTTTAACAATAAAACCTTCCACATCTGCCATTGCTAAAATTTCTATAAATAGTTTTCCAGAACCAAGTAAAGGATCTTCAATGGTATATAGCATAGCCCCTGCATGGTATTTTGCTGTAATAGTTGTTGCTTCAGTTATCCATTTACTATTATTCCCTTGAACCAATCCGAGTTTAAAATTACCCCCCATACCAGGCATGTATAAGGCAAACTCAGGTAAATCCCCCGCTTCTACTCTAAATGCTGTATTCGATCCGTAGAGGGCTCTGTTGAATTTTCGTTGCCCGTTTTTCAATAAAAATCCATCACCATCTGGGACATAATGCATTGTACGAGCAATCCCATGCCAAAGTGGATTTTCTTGGCCAATAATTACTATTGGCAATAGAAAAACTAAATACGTTAATATAGCACAATAGGTTTTACTATTTCTCACACTTTTTCTATTATTTTGTATTGAAATTCTTAGGCAATTTCTCGTTTTTTTAATGATATAGTGTCCTGTACCTACCTGTTTAATTATTATCTCAGGACGGTACAGGACAGTACTAACGGCTTCAATCGCTATTTTTGAAGATACATTAACCCTTACTGGAAGTGATTTGATGAATATTAAAAATACATTTGTGCTGATTTTTACATTAGTTGTAGTATATACTTGCTTTTCTAAACCACTATCCCATATAGAGAACAACGAAAACAGTACTCCTAGAAAAAATAACTATAGTCTGCTTTTTGTTTTTGGTAAACAAAGCACCTTTAAAAAAGGCATTCAAATTCAATCTCCTGTGGGTTATACATCACAAACAGGTTATGGATTTGATTTCAATACCGCCCAAAACATTGAAATGGGGACACACAATTTTAACATCCTAAAATCAACTTATTTTTCGGTTCAACTTCCCGAAGGCAATTATAAAATTAAAGTCACCATGGGGAGTAACGAACAAGATTCAAATATTACTATAAAGGCTGAATCTCGCCGTACTATGCTTGCTGAATTAGCTATTCCAAAAGGAAAAGAAGAAACTAGAACTTTTAATGTAAATGTACGAACTCCAAAAATAGATAGCACTTCGGCTATCACTCTTAAAGAAAGAGAATTAAGCGATCTCAATTGGGACAACAAACTTTCATTGGAATTTCTTGGAAAAGTCGCAATTCAAAAGATTGAAATCACACCGATATCCAATATAACCACAGTTTTTTTAGCTGGCGATTCTACAGTGACCGACCAAGATTTAGAGCCTTGGGCATCATGGGGTCAGTTTATTACTCAATATTTTGACACTTCTGTAGTAATAGCTAACTATGCTTTTTCTGGAGCATCGTTAAGTTCGTTTAAATCAAGTGGGCGATTAAAAAAAATAAGATCATCGATGCATCCTGGAGATTATCTCATTATCGAATTTGGACATAATGATGAAAAAATAAAAGGAGAAGAAAATGGCCCATGGCGCTCGTACTCCGACTTACTCACAGAATATGTTACAATGGCTAGATCAAAAGGAGCAATACCTATTCTATCAACTCCCACTCAAAGACGTTTTTTTAATGAAAATAACACCTTAAAAAACACCCATGGCGAATTTCCAGATGCTATGCGTGCTGTGGCAAAAAAGAATAATGTACCCCTTATTGACGTTACTCAAATGACAACTGATCTTTACGAAAGCTGGGGAGAGGTAAGCTCTAGAAAAGCATTTGTACAATATCCTGCCAATACCTTTCCTGGGCAAACAACAATTTTAGAAGACAATACCCATTTTAACAGTTTTGGAGCCAATGAAATTGCACGTTGTGTAGTTGAGGGGATAAAAAACTTAACTTTACCTTTAAAAAACAGTATCATCCCATCAACATCTTCTTATCATCCTAAGCAGCCTAATTCCTTTTCAAATTGGACGCTCCCAATGAGTTCTCGTTTTGAAATAGTAAAGCCTGATGGTAATTAACCTTTTTAAATTATGACTATTAAAAAGAACTTTTCGTATTTTATAATTATTTTCTTTCTCTTTTTTTTAGAAAATAGTACTGCGCAGCAAACTGATAAAGTATTTCTTTCAGGAAAAGATTTTGAACATCCAATTCAATGGGATTTTTATTGTACCGAAGGAAACAATAGTAAAGTCTGGTCTAAAATAAATGTCCCTTCACAATGGGAGTTAGAAGGTTTTGGAAATTATACCTATGGCAGATGGTACAAAGAACTCAACGAAAAAGAGCCTAGCAAAGAAGAAGGCTTTTATAAATACGAATTTGAAATTCCACAAAATTATAAAAACAAAGAAGTTCTTATTGTTTTTGGAGGTGCAATGACAGATACAGAAGTTAAAATAAACGGCAAACTCGCTGGCGAAATTCATCAAGGAGGTTTTTATGAATTTAAATATGATATTTCAGGATTATTACATTATGGCACAAAAAATATTTTAGAAGTTCACGTTTGTAAACATTCATCAAATTCATCTGTAAACAATGCTGAACGCAAGGCAGATTGGTGGCTATTTGGGGGTATTTATCGTCCGGTATGGCTAGAAATATCGCCCAAAACACATATAACGCAGATAGCGGTAAACCCAAAAATGGATGGTTCGATAGCGGTGGATTTGAACCTCAAAAATACAAGTAAAAATACTGTTGTCGAAGTGAATTTAAAAGGTTTGGATGGCGAAAAATTTCCTTCTTTTACTTTTCCAATTAAAGCCAATAGTACCAAAGAAACGATTGCCTCACAATGGAAAAATATAAAACCTTGGAACAGTGAAACACCCAATTTATATGACTTGGAATTGGTTTTGAAAGAAAACGGAACCACCATACATAAAGTGGAAAAACGAATTGGTTTTAGAACTTTGGAGTTCAAAAAGAAAGACGGAATTTACATAAACGGTACCAAAATCATAATGAAAGGTATCAATCGACATTCTTTTTGGCCAGAAGGTGGAAGAAGTACCAGTAAACGGATTAGCTTATTGGACGCGGCTTTGATAAAAGACATGAATATGAATGCTGTGCGTGGCCACTATCCACCCGACGAACATTTTCTTGAAGTTTGCGACTCATTAGGGATTTTCGTTTTAAATGAATTAGCGGGTTGGCAAAATTCTTATGACACACCAACAGGGACTAAATTAGTTCAAGAAATGGTAACTCGTGATGTTAATCACCCTTCAATAATTATTTGGGACAATGGAAATGAAGGAGGTTGGAACTACGATGTGGACAAAGTTTTTGCAGAAAATGACCCCCAAAAACGAATCGTGATTCATCCTTGGGCTGATTTTAACGGCTGGGATACACATCATTATCCAACCTATTTAACAGGAATGCATCGATTTAATTCGGGCGAAAATGTATTTTTTCCAACAGAATTTATGCACGGAACTTATGACAATGGTCACGGAGCAGCATTAGAGGATTTTTGGAATCGGTATAAAGAAAGTCCTTTGTTTGCAGGTGGATTCATGTGGGCGCTTTTAGACGAAGCTGTATTCCGCTCGGATTGGAAAGGGGAATCAAGATTTGATTCAAAAGGTTCTTTGGCCGCCGACGGCATACTTGGTCCTCACCGAGAAAGAGAAGGCAGTTATTATACCGTAAAAGAAATATGGGCTCCCATTCAATTTGCACCAAAACAAATAACCGAAGCTTTTGACGGTTCCTTTTTAATTACCAATGACTATCTTTTCAGCAATTTGAACACCTGTAAAATGGAGTATAAAGTGATACAATCAGATGCAAAAATCCTTTACACCGATGCCGTTTCCAAGGAAATAAGCACTGGGAAAATTGAAATTCCAAGTATTGAACCTGGGGAAACTCGTACAATTAAATTGGCTATTCCTAGCCACTTTTTCGACGGTGATGTGTTATCAATAACGGCACGTGATTTTCAGGGCAAGGAAATTTATACTTGGACTTGGCCTATTCATAAAGCGAACTATTATGCTAACAAATTTTTAGTATCACAAACAGTTAAAACGAGAGCTTCTGCAATCCAGAATGAAAGTCAAATAACATTAAAAGGGAAAAATATTGCTGTAACTTTCGATAAAACAACAGGAGAAATTCAAGCAATAAAAAATGGTACTATTCTAATTCCTTTAACTAATGGGCCAAAACCTATTGGCATGAAAGCCAAAGTAAAAAATATTGAGGTTTCACAAGAAGACCAAAACGCCATTTGTACTGTATATTATTCTGGAGGTATCCATTCTATAAAATGGATTATGCACCCAGACGGTAGATTAAAAATGGAATTGATAGCATTAAAAAATGCAGAAAATTCAGGAGGTTTTGACGGCGCTTTTTTTGAAGACAAAATCAACGCTTTCGGAATTACATTTAATTTTCCTGAAAAAGAAGTTACAGGTATTAAATGGTTAGGAAGAGGGCCTTATCACGTTTGGAAAAATAGAATTAAAGGCACCACATATGGTGTTTGGGAAAAAAGTTATAATACCACAATAACTGGTGAAAGTTTTGAAAACTTAATTTATCCTGAATTCAAAGGGTACCACGCCAATTTACTCGGTGCCAATCTAAAAGCGGGCAACTCCTCTTTTAAGGTTTTTAGCGAATCTGAAAATCTTTTTTTGCGATTATTTACTCCGAATTTGCCAAAGAATGGTTTTCCAGGAAGTAACCCACAGCCCGCATTCCCAGAAGGAGATATTTCCTTTATGTATGAAATACCCGCAATGCGCGATTTCAAACCTTTAGAACAACAAGGCCCACAAAGTCAACCTACCAATATCCGAATAAAAAAGGGTGACGATGGCATACAAATGAATCTATGGTTTGATTTTAGAACACCCTCTGTTAAATAAATTTATATCTTAAAATATGAAATCAATTAAACTATTTTTAACCTTATGTTTAGGACTCCTTTTTTTGAATTTTGCACCAAAACAAGATCCCAAACCTACCGTCTATACTGTTGGAGATTCAACTGTAAAAAATGGTAGTGGTAAAGGCGACGGTGGACTTTGGGGCTGGGGCGACTTTATAGGTCAATTTTTAGACGTATCAAAAGTAACTATCGAAAACCATGCTTTAGGAGGTACTAGTAGTAGAACTTTTCAAGACAAAGGATTGTGGGAGCCCGTTTTAAAAAAACTTAAAAAAGGGGATTATGTACTCATTCAATTTGGACATAATGACAATGGTCCTATCAATGATGATTCCAGAGCAAGAGGAACTATAAAAGGTATTGGTGAAGAAACGGAAGAAATTGATAATATCCTTACCAAAAAACACGAAATAGTTCATACTTATGGTTGGTACATTCGAAAATTAGTGAAAGATGCTAAATCCAAAGGGGCAATTCCCGTGATTTGTTCTCCAATCCCAAGAAACGATTGGAAAGAAGGAAAAGTACCCAGAAATGATGACTCATACGGATTATGGGCGAAACAAGTGGCAGAACAAGAAAAAGTCACTTTTATAGCTTTGAATGATCAAATGGCAAGCCAAATGGAACAATTAGGACAAGCCAAAGTAACTGGGACTTATTTCTATGAAAGAGACCACACCCATACATCTGCAAAAGGAGCAGTACTTTCAGCTTCAGTTATTATCAATGAATTGAAAAAAAGTGATAATTCATTAAAAAAATACATTCTGCCAAATCCAAAAATTATATTTCCTGCCAAGAAAAAAATCTATTTAATTGGTGACTCAACAATGGCAAATAACGGCAACAATCCTAATGCAATAGGTTGGGGAGTTGCATTTCCTACCTATTGCGACACGACTAGAATTGAAATTATCAATAAAGCTCGAGGAGGAAGAAGTAGCCGAACTTTTACTAACGAAGGACTTTGGGATGCAGTAAAAAAAGAATTGAAATCAGGCGACTTTGTACTCATCCAATTTGGGCATAATGATGCAGGTGCGATTGATAAAGAGAAATTCAGAGGTTCGCTAAAAGGAATCGGAGATGAAACGCAGGAAGTAGTAAGAGATAGTTTGACAGAAACAGTACACACCTTTGGGTGGTATATGGAAAATTTCATTAAAGAAACTAAAGAAAAAGGTGCTATACCAATAGTTTTGAGTCAGACACCTAGAAATGAATGGCCCAATGATAAAGTAGAACGAAGAAGTGAAACCTATTGTTTGTGGTCCAAAGAAGCTGCTTCAAAAGGTGGAGCTTTTTATGTTGATATAAATGAAAATATAGCCTTAAAATATGAACAATTAGGAAAAGACATAGTAAAAACTTTTTTTCCAAAGGACCATACCCATACAGGTATTGAGGGCGCCACTTTTAACGCACTAACTATTGCTGAAAGTTTGAAAAATTTAGGTAAAACGGGACTAGAGGATTATATAATCCTTCCAAAAAAATAAAAAAATACCCTGTTGTAAAACATTACAGCAGGGTATTGTATTAGTTCAATTTAGTAACCTTAATCCAAATGAAAAACCTCTTTTAAAGGAATTGCTACAGGAGAATTATCAGGATTAGTTTCCATAATATCGGCCATATAACTCCACCATTTTTTTACAACAGGATGATTGGGTAAGTAATTTTCATCAAAGTCTTTGTCAAGTTTTTGAAAAGCAAAAAGAGTCAATGTTTCTTCGTCAAGAAAGATACTGTAATCATGAACCCCAGATTCTGAAAGTAACACCTCAAGTTCAGGCCAAATTTCATCATGTCTTTTTTTATACTCGGCTTCAAAACCAGACTTTAATTTCATTTTAAACGCATTTCGATAAGTGTTTTTTGTCATTTTTTATGTTTTAAATTAATTTTCACCAATTGATTTCGATGGCATACTATTTCCTCATTTTCATATTGGAGTTCTGCTAGCTGTATCGAACTTCTTCTAGTATCATAATTATCTTTCCCTTTGTTTTCTGGTATTCGACCAGGATGTGTAAAATAAAAAATATACGCCTTGTTACCATTGACAATCACATCGGGGTGTCCTCCAATAACTCGATCATCTTCTCCCGTCCCAGGGACTTGTAAGATATTATTTTTTTGTTTATTCCAATTTATAAAATCTACTGATTCGTATACGCTTAATCCGTTCCAAGTATCGCAAATCATCCAATTTTTACCTTTCCAATGAAACACTTTAGGTCCTTCACCTCTATCATTTACAACTTTTTGATTACTATCAATCCAGTGATACAAATCAGGACTATCTGCATAATAAATAGACTTTTTATCCCTTTCATTATTGTAATACATCCTCCAAGTACTATCAGGTAATTGAAATACCGAAGCATCAATACAACGATCTGAAGCCAACTTCAACTCTGATTGAAAATCCCAATCTACTAAATTTTGACTTGTTAAATGTACAATATAACGAGGATGATTCCAATCTTCAAAGATACCTGGAACAATAGTTAAATACATATGAAAAATCCCATTATGCTCAATTACATCTGGCGCCCAATAAGTACAATTTTCAAAGGAATAATTAATATTGCAAGTCTGTTTATAGTCCCAATGAGATCCGTCTTTGGATACTGCAATTCCAATAGGTGTGCCATGTACCCAACTTACCCCTTGACTATTTACATCGTTAGCCCGTCTATTAGTGTAAAACATAAACCACTTATTCTCTTTACTATTCCAAATTATAGTTGGATCTGCAGCGCCATCATAAACAGGATCTCTAAATAAAGGTTTTGTTGCGATATGACGAGTTTGTGCCATTAAAGGCAGGAATAATAAACAAAATAACATTGAAAACAGCTCCCTACTTTTATTAGTTATTATTTTCATATTAATACATTTATAAAAACATTATGGCTAGACAAAAGTGAATTTATTCAAAACATTAAAAATTCATATACGTTTTCTCTGGCCAATCATCAGTCCGAAAAGGTGAGGCAGGCAAGTTCTCTTTATTGAATAAATTAGGGTCTGGTATTGCCCTCCATGCAAATCGAACAGCAACTGGTTTATTAACTTTCGTTGAAGAAACAACTATTGTTTTACCTTTTATAACGGCCACTGCAGGGTAAAACAATTTGTCTTCCCCTGCAATTTCAAATTCAGTTGCCTTTTCTCCTCTTTGAACAAGCCCAGCATCAGCATAATCAAAATAAATCCTAATTCGAGCTCCTTCTATTTTCATATGATTGTATATTGGCCCTGAATACGTCAGATTCGTTTCTCCATATGTTTTAGCACGAGCCAAAACAGCAAGTCGTTTCCCAACTGTTTGTTTGTCAATTGGATGAATATTTTTAGGATCCCCAACATCAGTAGTCACAACCATTCCAGTATTATTTATAGTTTTCAATGCCATTAACTGCGATTCCCTTATCTCTGCATTTTGACTTTGATGCGGTGCTATTTGAACGTAATAAAATGGAAAATCGCCTTGTTTCCAATCGTCTCTCCAGTTTTTGACCATTGCGGGAAATAATGTTCGATATTGATATGCGCGCTCAGAGTTGCTTTCTCCTTGATACCAAACTACACCTTTTATACTGTAATTAACCAAAGGATAAAGCATTGCATTGTATAATACACAAGGTTCCTTATTAACACTTTCTTTTGTTGGTTTTTTCAATACAATTTTTGCTAACTCTGAATCTTTATTGGTTTCTAATTTTTGTTTTCTGCTAGTAGAATAATAAGTTTCTAATGCTGCATTATATTCTTTTTCTTTGGCAGCATTACGTTCTAGAATAGGTAAGAAATCAGGATTTGATTCCAACACCTGCTGAGAAGTCCATGCCTCGGCTTTGGTACCACCCCAAGAAGAAGAAATTAAACCAATCGGTATATGTAAATTTTCATAGAGATTTTTACCGAAAAAATAACCCACGGCTGAAAAAGCAGCTATTGTATTAGGGTTACATTCCTTCCAGCTTCCTTTAACATCATTTAGTGGCTTTGGAGAAGCGTCTAAAGCAACTGTAAACAATCGAATTTCAGGATAATTGGCTTTTTCTATTTCTTCTTCGTAGTTTTTAACTCCTGTTTTCCATGTTTTCTCTTCCCTTCCTACAGGAAAGAACATATTGGATTGGCCTGAACATACCCAAACCTCGCCAATAAGAATGTTGTGAAGCGTAATTTTATTTTTTCCTTGCAATACAATGCTATACGTTTTTGTGCTTCCTTCAGGAGTAGTAACAGCCGTTTTCCAATTTCCTTCTGTATCGGCAATAATTTCTATAGGAAGAGATTGCCAATCTGTTTGAATACTAATTTTTTCATTTGGCGATGCCCAACCCCACAAATTAACCACAGCGTTTTGTTGCAATACCATATTGTCACCAACCAAAGTTGGCAATTTAATTTGTGCATTTATCGAAAATGAAATTCTGATAATTAATAGAAATAAACCTATATTTTTAAAACTAATCATTTTTAAAATTGTTTTAATTATGAAACTTAAAGGTAATAGAGCATAACCATATAAGTATCCTGTACTAGCCTGTTTATAAAAAAAGCGCTATAGATTAACTATAGCGCTTTTAATACTAATATATTTATACTATTTAGTATCCCGGATTTTGAGTATATAAACCTGGTGCGGCTAAAATCTCCTGCAAAGGAATCGGATAAAGTAACGAATTCTTATCAATCGTTAGAATTTTATTTCCAGTATCTTCTGTCGCTTTCCAAGCATTCATAATAGTCAAAGCATTTCCTGATCTGATCAAATCAAACCATCTAGTTCCTTCAGAAAAGAATTCTTTTCTTCTTTCATCAAAAAGCTGATCAAGAGTTGTATTAGAAGCATTCGCTGTAATACCTGCTCTTGTTCTTACTTGATTCATAATAGCATCTACATCTGCTTGAGTTCCTCCACCTCCATGAAGCGTACATTCTGCCATCATCATTAAAATGTCTGTATAACGCATTACCATAAAATCAACTCCCCAGTCTGTTCTAGACAATCCATATCGAGTTTTGTCAATGTACTTTTTGAAAACAGGTAAAGTATAAGCTACACTAGATGCTGTATAGCTAGTTGCGATACCTTGTATCTTTCTTTTATCGACAGAACTAAACTTATTAATAAACTCATTTGATATTGGTCTAGCTTCTAAAGAACCTTGTTGCGACAACCCTAGAGAAGTAAAATAGGGTTCATATCCAACTTCTATAACAAAATTCCCACCTATTCCAAGTCCTGTACCTTGTGTATAAGGAATAGTTAAAACATTTTCTTTATTAGTAGCTCCTTCTACTGTAAATATGGAAGCATAATCAGTTCCAAATGCATACAAACCACTAGCTTTAATATCATTTAATTGTTGGTAAGCTTTATCCCATTCATTCAATCCTAAAGTTGCACCATCTATACCATATGTTGGGCTAGAACGAGTCATGTAGACCAAGCCCAAAACACCCTTTGCAGCATATTTAGTGACTCTTCCATAATCTGTAGCAGCATATGTTGTTGGTAAATCAGCAATAGCTTTTTCTAAATCAGAAATAATTAAAGTGTATACATCTTTAACCGGAGTTCTTCCAATTTTTGCTGCCTGTTGAGCCGACATTGTTTTGTCGATTAATGGAACGCTACCAAACCATCTGATTAGATCGAAGTAACAAAATGCACGAAGAAAACGTGCTTCAGCAACCATTGTTGCTCTATCTGTAGTATTGGTAATAATAGTTCCTCTTTCATCTATTTTCTCAAGTAATTGATTGGCTAAATAAATCGCTTTATAATTACTTGTGTATGCCTCTTTTATATATGAATTTGAAGCAATTGAAGTATAAAAATTATTAATCCCTTCCCACTCTCTTGAAGCAGTTGTAGTTGCATATAAATTATCAGATCTTGTCTCACTTAAATTTAAAACTCTGTTAGCATAACCATATTCGTTAGCCCCATGAAATGCAAACGAATAAACCCCGTTTCTAGCCTGAATAAAATCATTCGGTGTAGCATAGAAATTTTCAATTGTACCTTGAGATAAAGGGAGTTGATTCAACTCATCATCACATGATACTAGAGCGAATAATATAAAAATATTTGCTGCTAAGTAAATATATTTCTTCATTTTATTTTTAATTAAAATTAATGTTAAGTCCTAAAACCAATGATTTTGCTAAAGGAGCCCCACCATAATCAACTGGTAAAGCAAATGCTCCATCTGAACTTGCAGCAGTATTAACCGCTTCTGGGTTATATCCTACTTTATATTTATTCCAATAGAACCAGTTCTCTCCACTTATATAGATTCTCGCTTTATCAATTCTTGTCATAGATTTTAACGCTTTAGATAAATCATATCCTAAAGTAATATTTCTAATACTCAAGTAATCTGAACTATATAACCAATCCGTATTGGCTTGGTAACCAAAAGACGTTTTCCAATTCCCTCTAACAGCAGGATCGACATCAAGATTGTTTTCTCCAGCTGACATTCCTGTACGGTTAATTCCTCTTCCTATCAAACCATATACGGTACCGCCATTCTGACCTTGTACTAATACATTCAAATCAAAGGCTTTATACTTAAATGTATTGGTGATTCCCCAAATAATTTTAGGTGTTGGATTACCTACATCTACACGGTCATCAGCAGTAATCTTTTTATCACCATTTTGATCAATATATCTTGGATCTCCTAATTTTAATGCATTTCCTCCAATTGTAGTTCCACCAGCATCAATATCAGCCTGAGTAACCACTCCATCTTGAACTAACATAAATAATGTATACATTGGTTTACCAACTTCTAACTTAACGAATGGAACCCCACTCAGACCGCTTGCGGCAATTTCAATTTTAGTTTGATCAGGTCCTAGTGCCAAAACTTGGTTTTCATTATGACTTAAATTAAGAGACGTTTTCCATTTGAAATTTTTTGTAGCCACATTCGAGGTATTCAATTCAAACTCCCATCCTTGGTTCTGTACTTTTCCTATATTTGTAAGGTAGTTAGTAAATCCAGAGGCACCAACTACAGGAACCTGCAACAATAAATCACTATTTATTTTTCTATATACTTCAAATGTACCTGAGATTCTATTTTTTAAAATAGAAAAATCTAACCCCAAATCAGTACTTTTAGACTCTTCCCAATGCAACAATGGATTAGGAATCGACCCAATACCTTGTCCTATGGCATTAGCTCCTCCTAGAGTATAGTTGTAACTTGCAAGCGTTGAGTATGCAGCATAATTTCCAATATTATTACTTCCATTGATACCTGCACTCGCTCTCAATTTTAAATCATTAATCCAATTAAATTTCTTCATGAAATCTTCTTGAGTAATTCTCCATCCTAATGATACTGAAGGAAATACCCCCCATCTTTGTTGAAATCCGAATTTTGAAGAACCGTCACGTCTAATACTTGCAGAAATCAAATATTTTTCTTTGTAATCATATTGCAACCTTCCAAAATAAGATAATAACGTGTTTTTTTCTGCACTTGTAGATCCCGTAGACCCTGTAGGCAAAGTCTCAATTGAGAAACTACTATAAAGAGCTCCTGAAGCAAGAGTAGATTTAGTCATTTGGTATGAGCTAAACGACTGTCCTAAAAGCAAATTGAAATGATGATCTTTGTAAGACTTTACATAATTTAAAGTGTTTTCATTTACAATATTCTGTCTTCTGTATGTATTATAAGCTCCAATAATACCTGTTAATAGATTACTCGGGGTATAATTTTCAGTAGTATTATCTGTATTATCAAAATTGATTGTACTCTTTAGAGTCAAATCATCTGTTAATTTATAGCTAGCATAAGAAGATATTAAATTTCGATACATCGAATTTTTACCTTTTTTAGCCAATAAATTTAACATACTTGTTGTGCTACTTCCCCATGCATATTTTACTGTGTACAATTCTCCTAAATCATTAGTAGTATTTTCAAAAATTGGAGATGCACCAAGAGCTTTATGAATAATATTATCTTTTCCTTCTACTCCAGGATCATCTTTAACAGAATAAGAAGGTGCTAAATTAAATCCTACTTTGAAATTATCTGATAACTTAATGTCAACATTGGCTCTTGCAGAAAACAAAGTATAATCAGTACCCATAATATACCCATCATTTTTTTGATAATTTGCAGAAACATAATAATTAACAGCTTCCGTTGATCCAGAAGCAGATAATTGATAGCTATTAAATTGTCCTGTACGGAAAACCTTATCTTGCCAATCGATATAATCAAGTCCTGGATGCCCCGGAGTATCCCATCTAGCATCATACAAATATGTTGTATATTTTGAATTACTAGGAATTAATGGTGTCGATGGGTATCTTAGATTATATGTAGCTACTCTTTCAGCTATGGTTTGATTCGCTGTTGCTCCAGGTATTCCTGAAGTTACCCAGTTGTCGTCTATAAATGTTTTTTGTCTAGCAATCCATTGGTCTGCATCCAACATATCTACTCTATTTGCTTCTTTATTAATCCCAGAATAGGTGTTAAATGTAAATGTTGCTTTTCCTGTTTTACCTCTTTTAGTAGTAATCAAAACTACTCCATTTGAAGCTCTTGAGCCATAAATTGCTGCTGCTGCTGCATCCTTCAATACTTCAATAGATGCAATGTCATTCGGATTCATATTGTCTAGTGGACTACCATTAGAAAATCCACCAGCACTGTTTCCGCCTTCTGTATGGATAGGAAATCCATCAATTACATATAATGGTTCATTTCCTGCAGAGATAGACCCGGCACCTCTAATCTCTACACTAAATGGCTGCCCTGGCATACCCGTGGTTTGCTTTACTCTAACCCCAGCAATTTGACCAACCATTCCCTGATCTAATCTTGAAATTGGTCTTTCTGTAAAACTTTCTGTTTTAATAGAAGACATAGAGCCTGTAGTTACTTTTTTCTTTTGAGTTCCATATCCAACAACTACAACCTCATTCAAAGATTCATTTTCGGTATCTAAAGAAATCGTGTAAGTGTTAGAATTCCCAACTTTTTGCTCTTTAGTTTTAAACCCTATGTAAGAAAACACTAAGGTTCCTCCTGTAGATACAGAGACACTATACTTACCATCGAAGTCAGTACTTACTGCCTTTTTTGTTCCTTTCACCAAGACGGTAACACCTGGCAAAGGTTGGCCTGAAGGATCGTTTACCTTTCCTGTAACCATTTTTTCTTGAGCAAACACCGATGTACTCATAAGAGTATACATGATGATGCTCATCAAAAGAATAATTTTCTTCTTCATATTACAATAATTTTGGTTGTTAATTAATTCAAATGTATTTATAACGTTTTCGCTCTCTGTCCTGTACTTTCCTGTAGAAACAAATAAAAAAAGTCAAATGATAAAATTTTATTTTTTAAATTATTGATTTACATGTGATTAACATTTTTTTAACAAGAATAAAAATCACAATATTTTTTAAAAAAGGTTAGGTGAATACAATCACAAATGAATTGAAATATAAAACTGAGTACCCTTTTTTATTTTACTGTAAAAGTCTTGTCTATACCTTTCAATCCTGCTGTGCTTACTTTTAATTTTACTGTTCCTGCTTTTTGTGCTGAACGTAAAATAGCCATCGCAAAGCCTTTGTACAGTACTTTTTTATTACCAGCAAATAAGTCGTCACTTAAATGATCTCCATTATCCACCGCAATTATAGTTGCTGCCCCGTTAACATCAAAAGTTACTTCTCCAGTAGCAGTAGGCACTTTATGCCCTGCACTATCTACTGCATACACTCTTACATATTGAAGATCCATTCCATCTGCTTTCCAGTTTGGATTCTCTGTTTCTATTTTTAATGCAACAGCTTTTCCGGTGGTTTCCAGTTCGTGACGCGCTACTTCTTTTCCTGCTTTTCGGGCAATAGCTGTAATTTTACCAGAAGTATAAGGAACATCTTTCCAATAAATAGTGTTGCGTTTTCTAACATCAGTGCTATTTTGTTGCACTCCAATAGATTTTCCATTTACTAACAGTTCCACCTCATCAGCATTGGTATACGTATAGAGATTGTATTTTTCTCCTTCTTGACGGTTCCAATGAGACGAAATCACCTTTTGTCCTACAACCTGATCGTTCCACATCTTCGATTCACCTTCATTATCTACGATTCCAATATAAACTAATGGCTTATCTGTAAAAATACTTTTGGTTAACCAAGCCTGTGGAAAAGGCTCCATAGCATGATTAAAGAAGGAATAGTTCCATCCCTTTCTCGGCCAACCTTGAGATTCTCCCCAATATTCAATACCACCCCAATAAGCTAATCCTACCATTTTTTCTCTGTCCATACCGAAATAAGGTGCTGCCAACTCATTGGTTACCGCCTCACTTTGATAAACAATCATGTTAGGTGCATGTTTTAGATACTCCTGATAATCTTCCCAGGTATAATTAAAACTAGCCACTTCAGTGACTGTTGCTAATTCTGGCGGGACAATATTCTCTTTGATACGGAAATCAGGGTTGGCTCTGATAATTCCACCGGCACGGGCGGGATACATCGCAACTGTAGTTTTACGGGTAGGATCGTAACGTTTAGCCACTACATCCATAATGCGGTAGGTAGTTACACCCCAATCCGTTGTTGGCCAATTCCATCTTTCTTCCTGAAACTGTAATTCATTTCCAAAACTCCACATGATAACCGAAGGATGATTGCGGTCTCGTTTAATCCATTCCTTCATATTGTTATACCAAATGTCGTTCCATGGCGCACCTCCAGCCCAGGCCTGAATGCTTCCCCATTTATCGTATAATTCATCTACAACCAAAATTCCTTTTTCATCAGCCAATTCAAAAAATGATTCTGAATAAGGATTATGAGAAGTTCGGATATGATTGAACCCAAAGGCTTTCAATTGATCCATCATTCTGGCTATTGAAGTTTTATGAGCTGCTGCACCAACCGCTCCTAAGTCATGATGATTGGCAACACCTTTAAGAAAAACTTTTTTTCCATTCAATTTGAATCCAAATTCTTTAGAGAATTCAATAGTGCGAATACCAAATTTTTTAGTGACTTTATCAATCACTTTTCCATTTAACACTAATACAACTTCCGCCGAATAGAGATTAGGAGTTTCGCAAGACCATAGTTGTGGATTAGCGATAATACCTTTTGGCAATAGCACTTCTACTTCAGTAAGTTTGGATTTTTTAGGAGCCATTGTTTTTGTCTCGGCTACTTGCTTGCCTTCTGGAGAATATAACTTTGTATTAATCTCCAAATTGTACTCTTGATTTTTAATCCCTGCTACTTCAACCTGCACACTTACTTCAGCTTTCTGGTCAGAAATAGTAGGTGTTGTTATAAATACACCATGACGGGCTATCGAAACTTTGTCTTTTACCACTAAATGCACATCACGAAACAATCCGCCACCGGTGTACCAACGGGAACCACCCTCGGTAGAACAACGAACGGAAACTACATTAAGCTCTTCATATTTAATAAGATCCGCAATATCAGCTTCAAAGCCAAGATAACCATAACTGGTACCTCCTATTTTTTTTCCGTTAACCCATACTTCACCATGCAACATGATACCTTCAAAATCAAGCACTACTTGTTTTCCTTTCCAAGCATTGTCTGCTTTGAACGTTTTTCTGTACCAACCTACTCCCAGGGTTTTAAAACCACGACCCTTATTGGCTGTTTGATCCCAAGGTTGTTCTATTTGAAAATCATGTGGTAAATCCAACTTGCGCCAGTCACTATCATTTAAAGACATCTCTTGAGCATTCGAGATGTCGCCTGCTTTGAATTTCCAACCAAAATTAAACAGTTGGTTTATTCTAACATAATCGGTAGTATTTTGAGCAACAGTTGACAAACACATCAGAACACAAAAAATAGTGCTCAGGAAAAGAATAACTTTATTCTTCATATTTCAATAATTTTGGTAGTTAATTTGAAACAAATATATTAATAGTGATTACTCTCTCTGTCCTGTACTTTCCTGTAGAATAATATGAAATCGATGTAATTATTGTGTTTGTTTTAAAATAAAAAACGTGATTTTAATAAAATCACGTTTTTTATATTCTACCAAGACATATCTTCAATCTTTGACCATTTACTGAATTTGTTTCTTATTAAAAAACACATTTTTAAGGCTAATTCCCTGAATTAAACTTTTGTCCATTTCTTCGTTCAGGGTTTTGATATTTAGGTTTTCAAATGAAAAATTAGAAAGACGGACATTCGGATCATTTTCCACTCCGTAAAAAACACCACAATTAAGTTCTATATTTTTTAATGTAATATGATCTCCGTAGGACAACGGAATATCTGGCCTACCTTTTAAATCAAAAAATTGTTTCCATGCAAACACTGCAAGTCCTGTTTTAGCTTCTCCTTTTATATTTTCTACTCTGATGTATTCGTATCGCTGTGGAGTATCGGGCCTCATTTTAAGCCATAATAATCGTGAGGCATCCTTAACCTGACAATTGCGCATAATAATATTTTTGTTATGAATAGATTCACTACCATTCGTCAAAGCCGAATGACAAAAACCAAAATTACAATTCTCTATAATCACGTTAGTATTTTCTCCATTATTTTTATCTTGATCAGCATAAGGTCCTTTTCCTCCTTTTAATGCAATAGCATCATCGTTAACAGACATAAAACAGCCTTTGACCAAAAAATTTGAACAAGCATCAATATCGATTGCATCTGTACTTGGTGATTTAACTCCAATATGTGGTGAATAAATATACAAATCAAGTAATTTAACATTGGTACATTTATAATAATGACTAGTCCAAAAACCCGAATTGATTAATTTGACATCTTGAAGTTGTACATTTTTAGAATTCCAAATAAAAACCAATCGGGGTCTAGAAACTTCAAGATTAGTACATTTTGGATTCTCTTTACGGCGCTCCCAAAAAGCCTTCCAATATTTCAATCCATTGCCATTTATAGTTCCTTTACCAGAAATAGAAAAACCATCCAAACCATAGGCATTTACTAAGGCAGGAAAATAATCCAAGTTTTGCCCTTCCATCCGCGAAGGCATTATTGGATAATCAACAATCTCATCTGATCCTTTAAGAACACCGTTAGCGGCAACATGCAAATGTGTTTTAGGTTTAAAGAAAAGTGCTCCACTCAAGAAAACACCTTTCGGGATAACTATAACACCTCCTCCTTTTGAAGCGGCCAAATCAATTACTTTTTGAATTGCATTAGTTTGTACTATAGTACTATCCTGAATTACACCAAAATCAGTAATGGTATAGCTTTTCCCTAAGTCTTTTAACTTCAACTTTTCGTTCTGGCTGAACCAATTTGGAATTGCTGAACCGTCTGGAAAAGTATCATTATTTTGTGAATATGCATTTTGAAAAAGGGCGAAAATCCCTAGTATCAAAGTCAAAAAATGTCTCATTGTATTTTATATGTTTATTAATTTATTTTCGGCTTAGCCATTCTTTTGGCACTTTCACTATACAAATATTCATTGATCGATTGTCTTCCGATAGCATCGCTGATTGAATTTGTATTTTAGTTCCATCTGGACTAAATGTAGGATGAATATGATCTGCAGCCGTTTCTTTATGTCCCGTGGTAAGCAAACGCATTTCTTTTGTTTTTCGGTCAATTAAATACAAACTTCTTGAAAAATCATCGCCTACTGCCCATTTACCATCTGACGATCCATGAACGTGCCATAAACCACTGCCACTTGGGGTTTGACCTACAATAGCCATTTCTCTAGTTCTTAGATTCACAATTGCTAAACCCGTTGGCTTTTCCCTTGTACCAGAAGGTCCCCAGTTACTTTCTTGTCCTGGATTAATTGGATTTCGAACCTCTTTACTATCTGTAATTGTTACAGGAGTTTCTTTTTGAATATCTATCTTACGGTGTCCCATAATAGCCATTGCTACCTCATCTTTTGAAATAACCGCTTCGTGTGTTACCCATTCGTATTCTGATTCTGGATAAAGTGGTCGCAATCCTGTTCCGTCAGCCATTACTGTCCAAGTACGTTGTGGCGACTTCCCTCCTGTTTCCCAACAAAAAACAATTTCGCCAGGATTCCATATATTCGACTGAATATGCCCAATTTGAAAAGGTACAGAAACTACATGCTTAAGTACCCCTGTGTTTATATTCATACTCCCAATACCCCCCGGTCCTGCTCCCATATTTCGGGGACCAAAATTTCCTTCAAGTTTAGTATTAGGTGCTAAATATTTAGCAGCTTCTTCTTTACCAATACGAAAATAGACCACTTCTTCATTTGCATCCAAAGCCATATCTCCAGATGCTCCCATATCAGCGGGAGTTCGTCCGCAAATTCTTTCATAATCCGAAACAGGTTTCATCTTACCTGATTCACTATCTTCAAAAACCTTGGCAAGATTAACCTCCATAATTTGCATCGCTTTTCCTTCAGATTCTCTCATAAAATACAATTTCATTGATTTCTGAGCGATGCACAAAGTGCCATTATACCCTCCTTCTGTGACCTGAACAATCACTCCGGATTTTTCATTCACAGCCATAGCTTCGCCTTTTACTCTATTGGAACGAAACACTAGCCATTGTCCATCTGATGTCCATTGTGGATGAGTAGGATAGGTTTTAGAATCTCCTAAAGGTTTAGTCGTTAAAAAAAGAAGTTCTTGTCCTGTTACTGGATCTACTATTACTTTTTTTTCTGAAGGAAAACGAGTTCCAATTTGACTGTAAACTAATGATCCTATCAAAAGAAATACAGTACTCATTAAGGTAGATAAACTTGATTTAAATTGCATAGAATCAGAGGGTTTTAATTTTATTATTTTCTTACTTTAAGTTGTAATGAACTATCGTTGATTTCAAATTCATTATTTTTTAGCAATAAAAGTACTTCCGACCCTGCTAATAATACGGGTCCATATCCGTGTGCCGCAAATAAATTGACAGGACGATAGTAATAGAATGCTGGATCAAATCCCATCCCTGTACCTACACACGTTCCTTCTACCTGTCCTTTTTGGTTTACTTTTGACGCCACTGCATTCCACCCTAAAAGTACAGTTGGTGCAAATGCCATTTTATCTATATACCCACGATTAATTGCTCTTGCAATAGCGTAAGTATAGATGGCTGTTGCAGAAGTTTCTAAATACGTGTCATTTTTATCAATTAATTGATGCCAGAATCCGGTTCCATCTTGGTATTTTATTAATCCATTAATATGTGCTTGTAGTTGCGCCAACACTCCCGCATAACCCGGATGGTTTTTAGGCAATACTTCTAGTAACTCAACCATCGTCATTACCGCCCAACCATTGGCTCTTGCCCAATGAAATTGTGGGTGGACTGACATAGATTGTACCCAACCATGCATATAAATCCCTTTTTCACGATTGAACATTCGTTCTGAGAACTGATTAACTTGTTTTACCGCATCATCAAAATATTTTACATCTCCCGTATAACTTCCCATTTGAGCTAAAGCAGGAACTCCCATAAACATATCGTCAAGCCATAAGGTATTGTCTTGTGGTCTATTACGAGCTAGTGTTCCGTCTTTTAAACGAAATTCTTTTTCGGTTATGTAAGTAATAACATTATTGATTAAAGGATCAATATTTCCTTTAAAACCATTCTTTTTTGCTTTAATAAAAGCAGCACAAACAGCTCCTCCATCATCCAACGCTTTTGGATGTAATAAGGAATGAATTGGCGTGTCTTTTTCATTTTTAGGCTTATAATTTTCGGCCAAATCACTTAATAATTTCAAACGTTGGTTTGTATAATCAGAAAAATATTTTTCTCCTGTTGCTTCTGTTGCCAAAAGCATACCTGCATAGGTAACACCCCACTCGTAACTAGTCAATCTGAAAGCTCCAGGCTCAAAAACCACATTTTCTTTTACTTTTTTAAGGTCTTTAATTTCTTCTTTAGTCGTGGCATCTATTACTTTAGAAGCGGTGTTTTGATCCAAGAAAGAATATACTCTATCTAAAACTGCTTTAACATTTTCTTTTTGAGGCACACCATACGGAGTTGGATATTCCGGTTTGAGTAAATGTAACGGTGTTGTCACATCATTAGTTTGAGCATTTACAGAAGTAAAAAATCCAGTAAACAATAAAAATAAAATGTTGGTTTTAATAAAATTCATTTTCGTAAGTTTTAATTAATTGATAGTAATGTTAATTTCTGATGAAAGTTGTTGCGCTAAGTGGGTTACATACTTATTAAAATAAGTAGCATCTTTGAAATTTTTATCGGCACTTAGTTCCCACGCCGCCACAGCATAATAGCTAATCGGTTCATTATTGTCTACTTTGAATTTAGCCAAATACGAATTAGTCAATTGCCCTGTTTTAGGAGCCTCTATATACCCTTCAAATCCTTTTTTAGGAACTATAATCGCCGTTCCCATAATCCATTCTCGATTGTACCCTAAATTATCATGCTGAATTAGGCAAATAAAATTTCCCGATTCAACCACCTGTAAAGGTTTTTGATTATTAATATTAGAAAGGGCAATAAGCAGCATTTCATTTCCTTTAAGTCCTTCGACACTAACCGTATTTTTATACCCATACATCCCTGGCCAAATAGAAGTGGTCTCTTTGACCTGATACTGATTCCCAGACGCTAACCAATTTTGGTACTTATAACTTAATACTGAATTTTCTGGACCTTCGGCAACTATTTTAAAGGTTGTTTTTTCTATATTGTTCAAGGTGTCCGTCGTGATAATCCCTAGTCTATTAATTTCATCACCTACCAATAAGGCATATCCTCCAAGACCTGCTGAATTACCGACTGGAAAAATATCTCTACCCCAATCCCACATCGTATGATAGTTATCTTCGACTGCTCCATCAGCATTAATCCCAACATTTTCAGGAGTAATGGCTGGTGTTTTTTTTCCAAAAACATCCTTTGCATTTCGACCATCCAAATAATGTCTAAAACCGATTTTGTCATTCTCCCAAGTAGGACCATCAGTTTGGTATTTCTGAAAGCCTAATTTTTTATGTACTTGATTGGCTAATAATACTTCTTCTTTCGCGGGTTGAACAGGTAGATTTTTAGCTTCTCTTTTACCAAATCGAACACTTGTTCTAATAGGAAATTGAGGTGCTTTTTTCACCCATTTTAATTCTATTATTTTCTTTTCTTTTGCTAAAAAATGGGTAACCAAGAAAAGCTCATCCCAGCGTCCATCACCATCTAAATCATTTACTTGGGAAGGAATAAGTTCTCCTGCAAAAGTGAGTTGGGGAAAACCTTTCCTATTCAACTTAGTATCAATAACCGATCTACTTATACTAACCGCTTTTTCCGTTAATTCGATTGCAGTGGTATTAGTTAAAGTAACCTTAGTTATTTGTTTTTGTTGCGCTACTACTTTACAAGCCATGAATGATACAGCTATCATAAACAAAGCCATGCCTTTTTTAAATGGATTTCTCATTAATTGATTCTATTTTAATTATTTTACTGCGACATCCCAAACTTTGGATAGTCTTGATTTTCCTTTTGGCCCTTCAATATCCAATATAACAATATATTTCCCAGCCTCTTTGTATTGATGAAGTGGATTTTGTTCAGTAGAAGAATTTCCATCTCCAAAATCCCATTTCCATGAAGTAATTTCTCCTTCAGATGCATCCGAAAAAGCGACTCTTCTTTGCTCTTTGTTAATCACATTGAACGACCATTTTGCAGCAATCGCTTTCTTGAACTCATTTTCTAATGGCATCAACTTAAAAGGTAAGCTATACGATGCATTACCATACATCGTGTGTTCTTTAGACAGATTCCAAAAACCATTATTTTTTTCATTTTTCACATCGTCATAATCAATAACTGCCCAACACAAACCAATATTTTTATTCTCTTCTAAAATGGATTCAATAGCTCTTTTGGGATCATTCCCTGCGTAATCAAAAGGTGTAATCCAGAACTCCAAAGTTAATTTTCCAGACGATCCTGGTTTAAAATTATACTTATACGCTGCATTGGCATACGGAAGCTCTTTTATCCATGGCTGACTCCCCCATACCAAAGCCCAATCTTTACCTTCAGCAGGAGTAAAAATATGATAGTTTTGAGCATGAACCCCATGAAAAGAAAAATAAGCATCCATTGTACTCAAACTTTTATTGGGATGGAATCGATCTATAAAAGGTCCTCCGGACTGATCTGCATCTACAACCACTTCAAAAGTATCATTGTGCAATCCTGGTAATGAAAAATCCCAATAATCATCATAAGCTTCATACAAAAAATACAACCTATTCAATCCTTTTACCCAGCCAACTTTAACACTAACTTCTAAATTTTTGGAATCTGATTTAGTATACTTACCACTATCCTCCCATAGTTCATTCATTCCTACTGTGTAGGTTTCTGGAACTAATTTCCAATCTTCCGAATTACCGTCTATCATTGGTATTTTATTTGCTGGAAACTGAAAAATTTTGAAACTTCTATTGTCTTGAGACCAAGAGTAATTACTCAAAATAATAAACACCCCTAACAACAAAAGAATCATTTTGTTAGATTGTATATTTTCCTTATTTCTTGAGGTGTGAATCATTTACTTTTACAATTTAGGGATGTCTATAGCAATGAACTTTTGAGGATTAGCGGATTGACCTGTAAAGTTAATTATCTCAACTCCAGAGGCATCAGTTGCCTGAATCGCATTACTAAAATAGTAAGGACTATTTTTCCCCCAACTAATGCTACAATTTTCTAATATTACACGATCAGCATAGCGGATAGAAACACCTGGTGTGTCATGTATTTCTATTGGCGAATAGGCTTTTGTAGGTCGATTATCAAACAAATTCCCCGCATATTTTGTCCATCTATCTAAAGTAACATCTACATTCTGAAGTTGGATATTACTAATCCTACTTTCTTTAGTACCATTAATTCGGATACTGTTTTCGGCTATTCCTTTTACATTTTTGATTAAAACATTGTAAATTTTACCAATTTTTGTTTCAGGAGTTCGTTGTATAGCAGTTAATGAAATTGCCTCGCCTCGACCCCACCATGGATCAGAGTGGAATTTTGACATAAAACTAATATCTTTAAAAATAATATTATGAACATCCCCCTCATCCCGTAGCTGAATTGTAAGTCCGCGACAACTTGTTTTAATTGTACACTTTTCAAAAACAATATTGTAAATATCCTGTGTAGTTTCTGTTCCTATTTTTAAGCCAGAATCTTGAGTTTCAATCCAACAATCGTGAACCCAAATATTAGAAGAAGATCCATAATCAATTTCTTGTTTAGTAGCTTTTACAACAATTGCATCATCACCACAGCTGATCTCACAGTTACGAATTTCTACATTTCTACAATGATCCGGATCAATCCCATCACAATTAGGAACATCTAAATCATTCCTAATTTTCACACCATCTATCACTACATTTTCACACCCCAAAAGATGTAAGCTCCAAAAAGCAGATTTTTCGATTGTAATAGTACTTATTACTAGATTTTTACATTTTGTAAGTATGAATAACTTAGGACGCCAATCCTTTGGTATCCAAATTTCCTTGGCAGTATCATAATGCGTCATAAATTCCAACGCCCTACCATTAACACTTCCTGTACCTGTGATTTTTAAATTGTCAGCTTCATTAGCAATTATAGCAGCTTGCCCCGAGAAATCCTCTTTATTAGTACTCACTAAAAGTTGTGCATTTCCTTGTAAATGAAATTCAATATTTCCTTTTAAAAAAATAGACCCAATACAATATTTATGATTGGTTGGTACCAAGACTTTAGTTCCATTCCCAATTGTAGCAGCTACATCTATTGCTTTTTGAATTGCTTTAGTATCTAAAGTTATTCCGTCTCCTTTTGCTCCATATTTTGTAACATCAATAACTACACCTTTATTAGCAGCTATACTTACTGCAGAAAAAAGGATTATTAAGTGAATATATAAAATTTTAGTGCAGGTACTTTTTATACTATATCCTTTTCTTTTTATCATCTTGCCAATTATAAATTGCTACTGTTAATTATTATTTTCAAATTTATTCAATATAAAAAAACATACTATCCTGTAGCATCGGGTTTCTATACATTTTATTAAACCAAAAGAAAAAACGAAATATAATATATTAAATATCAATTAGATACAAACAAACAGAATAACAAAGCGCTATAGTTTTTCAACTATAGCGCTTTAAATATGTAACTTAAATTAATTTAAATTAATATCCAGGATTTTGCATTGTTTGTTTTTGTTCAGGTGTTAATGGTTTTCCACTTGCAAACACAGCATCTAAAAACGCCTGAGGAATAGGTCTTAACATATGGAAATTTTGAATATTTGGAGCCGCTTCAGGATTATAAGCTTTTGCTCTATCAACCAATGTTTTAGTTCTACTTAAATCCTCCCAACGGTGGAATTCACCACAAAGTTCTCTTGTGCGCTCATTCAATACTAAACAAAGCATTCTGTCATAATCACTTGAGTAACCTAATCTTGTAATTACAGCTTGATCCTCAGCTGGTAAAGAACCAATACTAGCTATTGTCAAGTTAGTTGCTGTAGTTACTGGAGATGAATAACTTAAATTGTTAGACTCATAGTATGAATTCTCTTTAACAAAAGAAACTGGAACGGTTCCTTGTCCAGCTGTTGTCCAAGAAGCAGAACCATCAGTATAAGCCGAACGATCTTCGCCTGATTTATACGTAGCACGCGCACGAACCGCATTGATGTAAGGCAATGCATCTGCAAACGAACCAGATCCTGCTTTAGCCAAACGAATTTTAGCTTCAGCAGCCATCAAATAAGTCTCTGCAGAACGAGCTAAGATAATATCACGTGACCCTTTAGTAGAAGTCATATCAATTCTAGAACCATCCATGTGTTTACTCAATGGAGGGAAATATACATCTGCCATTAACCCCTTATTGTCAGCTGCATGAGATACATAAACATTTGGAATAGTTTTCCCCGTTTTATAATAAATAATAGAAGAAGAATTGTTGTTCTTAGTTAGAGCAAAACGAGTATCTGTAGTACTATTCATAATATACATTACCCCTAAATCTCCATTAACGTATGGTGCGGTGGCTTTGTTAACAAGACATTTTGTTTGGAAACTTTTCCAAAAACGAGAATCATCTACTTTATTAAACACATCATATGTAAAATAAGTACCTCCCAAACGGCTAAACGGTCTTCCTCCTGCAGTATTACGTTGCATTTGAGCCAATTTATCATACGTAGAAATAAAGTATAAATGTTGTTGATTACCCCCTGAAGTCAATACATTAGAATTGAATTGAGCCGATAAAATTAATTCAGGTAATTTTTCATTAGCTCCGTCTGCAGCTGTAAAATTCCATAAATCACCAAAATTAGCCGCTAATGGGTGGTTAGCAATAACCTGGTCTGATAAAGTAACTACTTGCTGAAGATCTGTTGTTTTTGTAGCTGAATTCCAATCGTCATTAATTTCACTAGCTCTTGTCAAATACGCTTTAGCCAAATAATGAGCCGCTGCATCTTTAGTGATTTTTGCAGGAGCTCCTACATTAGCTAAAAGACCATACGCTTTGGTAAAATCATCAATCACTTGAGCTAATACATCTTTTGCACTTGCTCTAGTAAATTCTAATTCAACTGTGCTACTAGTAGACAATTTTAAAGGTACTCCACCATATTGTCTCACTAACTTTAAATAATTATAAGCTCTCATAAAGTAACCCTCGCCTAATGCTGTTTTTTTGATGGCATCATTAGTAGATGTACTTGCAGTAGCTGACTCTATTAACTGATTGGCATTACCAATTCCGATATATAGGTTATCCCAGTTGGTATTAGATGCTACCGTATTAGAGTTTGCAACCGTTACAAAAGCCTTGAAAGCACTTGAATAAGCATTCCAAGCTCCGTTTGAAGCATCTCCTCCAACGTGAAACTCATCAGTTCCTGATTCATTAGCAGTCAAAGGCACTTCGCTAGCCATATCCAATGAAAACACTTGGTAGTAGGTTCCAATTGATAAGGCTTGAATTCCTGCCTCAGTTTTGTAATACTCTTTGCTGTAAGCTGTAGTTAAATTTTCTTCTAGAAAATCTTGACTACAAGAGCTGCTCAAGCCTAACGAAGCAACGAGCATTAAATTGATATATAGTCTTTTATAATTTTTCATAATATATTGTGTTTATTAAAATTTAATTCTAGAATTCTGCATGTAACCCTAAAGTAAATCCTCTATTAGAATAGGTTGTTTGTGTATCCATATCCATCCATTTCGTTTTAGAGAATAACATTCCTGGATTAGCTGCTTGAAGATAAAATCTCATCTTAGAAACACCTACTTTTTTAGCTAAATCATCTGTTAGATTATACCCTAAAGAAACATTTCTGATTTTTAAGAATGAACCATCTTCATACCCTAAAATCACTGCGTATGGATCTGCTGTACCAGCTGAGTAAATAGGCTTTTGATAGGCAGAATTTGTATTATTTTCTGTATAATAATCAAATGCCATAGAGGCTCTTTGTGCACTTCCTCCCATACCTCCTGAATTATAAAGATAACCAAAACGACCATATACAAAGAAAGACAATTCGAAATTTTTGTAATTAAATGTATTAGTCAAACCAGTCACAAATTTAGGCTCAGTACTTCCAATAATGACACGGTCATTATTAGCATCTATTTTATAGTCTCCATTTTGATCTACCGGTCTAGTATTCCCAAAAGTAAATCCTGCTCCATTAGCGTTGAATTTAGCCATCTCTGCAGCATCTTCTGGTCTCCAAACTCCATTAGAAGCAAAACCATAAATGATACCTTGTGGCTGACCTATAAATCTATTATTAGCAATATCATCAAACGCTCCATTTTGTAATTCTACGATTTTACTTTTTTGCCATGAACCACTTAAACTAGAAGTCCACTCGAAATCTTGCGTTTTAACATTTACCGTATTTAAAGTAAGCTCCACTCCGTTTCCTTCTGTAGATCCTACGTTTTGATAAGTATTAGTATATCCTGTCACAGTAGGAATAACTCTACTTAACAATAAGTCATTTGTTTTACTAGTATAGTATTCTAAACTTCCCGAAATTCTGCTATTAAACAAAGAGAAGTCAAGTCCATAATTGTATTGGGCTGTTTTTTCCCAAGTTAAATTTGTATTCCCTAAACTAGTATTATTTGTAAGTCCTGACCCTAAAGGTGAAACTACACCTAATAATGGTGGTTGAGTAGCATAGGCAGCTACCGCAGCATTACCTGTAATACCATAACCCGCTCTTAATTTTAATTGGTTAATCCAAGAAACATCTTTCAAGAAATCTTCTTTATCCAAACGCCAAGCTAAAGCTGTACTTGGAAAAAATGCCCATTTATTACCTGGAGCTAATTGAGAAGCCGCATCATAACGCCCTGAAGCTGTAATTAAATATTTATCTGCATAACCGTAGTTTACTCTACCCATGTAAGATAACAATCCTGTTTCAGTTAAACCAGAAGAATAATCTGCAAGAGTTACATTTGACGGTGTTAAAGCATTCCATTTATTCGCAACATTCGCAACATTGTTTGCTGACATAGCAGTAGATTCATTATTGTATTGCGTCTGACTCTGTAATAATGTTAAACCAAAATTATGATTACCTAAGGTTTTATTGTAAAAAAGCAAATGATCTAATGTATACGAAATCGTTTGGTTTTTTGACAACGAAGCATAACTTGTACCCGCACGCATAGATGATAGTCCATCTAAGAAAACTCCATTTCTATAAGCTGTAATATCAGGTCCAAAATTAACACGGTACTTTAATCCATCAAGTGCAGAAGAAATAGATCCAAAATCGAATTGAGCATAGAAACTACCAAAAGCACGCAATGTAACACGTTGATCTTGAGAATATTTATCTTCATCCACAACATTTCTAATTACAGAATCTCCTCCTGGATACAAAATTCTTACTCCATTAGCATCAAAAGGCTGAGCATACGGTAAATTTACTCGTGACGTTGCATAAATTCCATCAGAACTAGTAACTGCAGTTCTTCCTACATTTGATTGTCCATATTCATTAACTGCATAACTTGTATTTAAGCTAGCCCCCATAGAAAACCATTTGGTAGGAGTAATATCTACATTAGCAATACCATTATAACGTTTGTAACTTTGACCTTTCAAGGTTCCTACATTATCAACATAACCGATAGATCCGTATGCTTTTAATTTATCTGTACCTCCACTAACACTCAAAGTATGTTGTTGAGTAATCCCTGTTTGGGTAATTAATTTTGACCAATCAGTAGTCGCTACCTTAGAACCATCCCATGTTCCTGAAACCCATCCTTGAGCAATATTTGCCCAAGCAGTTGGGTCAGCTGTAGCTAAAAATATAGTTCTATCGTTTGCAATAGTTGGCGCATCTCCCCTTGGATAAGTAGCTGGATTTGAATAATAATAGGCCCAACGACGGAAGTCAATATATTCAGCAGAATTCATCATTCTAGCATTTTCATGAATTGATTCAGTAACTACTGAGGTATCATAATTTAAAGTAAACTTACCGTTTTTACCTTTTTTGGTAGAAACAATAATAACACCATTAGCTCCACGCGAACCGTAAATAGCTGTTGCAGAAGCATCTTTCAACACATCAATCGACTCAATATCACTAGGATTAATAAAATCAATTCCTCCTGAATTCAAAGGAATTCCATCCACAACATATAAAGGTGAATTAGATGCAGAGATTGAACGCGCACCACGAATTCGAATACTTCCAACAGTTCCTGGACGCTCATTTGAAGAAATATCCACCCCAGCTGCCTTACCTTGCATCGCCTGAACTGCATTTTGAACAGGTCTAGAAGCAAGTTGTTCAGCATTTACACTTACGATAGAACCCGTAAGGTCTTTTTTCTTTTTCGTTCCGTAACCAACAACAACAACTTCTTCAAGTTTTGTATTGTTATCACTTAACTTAACATCATAAACTGAAGATTGTCCAATTGTTCTCTCTTCAGATTTAGAACCCGTAAAGCTGTAAACCAGCACTTGCCCAGAGGCAACATTGATAGTATAATTACCATCAAAATCAGTACTAGTACCCTTTTGAGTACCTTTAATAATTACGTTTGCACCAGGTAAAGGTAGTCCAGATCCATCTGTAACTTTTCCCTTAACCGCTTTGTTCTGCGCATAGCCCGATGAATACATCAATGTAAACATAGCTATAATAAACAAATAGGTAATTTTGTTTTTCATTAGTAGTTTGAATTTAGTTAGTATAATTTTTTTTGATTAATCACATTATTATCAAATAAAACAATGTAATCGATTACACAAAACTATTACATAATTTTTTATTATCCAAATTAAATGTTTAAAAAAAACATAGTACGCATAAATTCTAATTTATAATTATACATGATGTAAATATTATAACATTTTACTGAAGTATCTTTAATATTAATAATTAATGCCGTAATTGTATTTTATTTTACCTTAAAAACTACAAACTAATCTTTGTTTCCATTAATATTAAAAACAAGCAAAAAAGCGATTTTACTTTATTAGTAATTATTTCAATTTAAAGACAAAACCCGAAGATGTTTCGTATTTCCCTCCCTGAGATGCTGCAAAAAGATACGTCGGTTTCCCTTTTTGAAACAACAACTGAGGACGTTCTAATCTACCATAACGATTTAAATGTTTAGGGGCTTCAGGTTGGTTTACATACTTACTCAAGGGCTGAAAAGCTATTAAAGGACTGCTCCAATGTTTGCCGTCTGAAGAATCCATATATAAACCATTGTCTACACCAAAGTATCCTAAATCCCTCATCAACATTTTAAATTTCTTATCCTCATACCAAACAAAGGCATCTTCACATTGCTTATTATCTCCTGTTTTTGAAAAATCAACTATTGGATTTCCTTCAAACTTTTTATAAGGACCATGTAACGATTTAGAAATAGCTAATCCATATTTTCTATTTCCATGTATATCAAATTTAGGATGCAAATAGCCTTCTGCATCTAATGACTTATAATAAAGCCAATATTCTCCGTTGGGATGTTTCAAAAAAGATGGATTCGTTGTAATATAATCATCCCAAGACCCTTCTTTTCCAGGGAGTAACAAAGGCACTTCAGGTCTTTCCCAAGGGCCGTACAATGAGTCTGAGGTAGCCAATCCTATCCGTTTTGTATTTAATTTTCCATTAGAATTTCCCATATAAAAAAGCACATATTTCCCATCCACAAAATGAATACTTGGATTATGACATGTAGTAGCATCCCAATAATTACCGCCTCTAGGAGCCAAGACGGTACTTATATAAGTATAAGGCCCCTCTGGACTATCAGCTACAGCATGGGCAATTTCAGAACTATTGATCCAACCACTCATTTTTTTCTCTTGTGCCCATCGAGAAAAAAACACATGAATTTTTCCATCAGGACCTTCGATAGGACTATTACACCAAACATAATAACCCTCAAATTCTAATACTCTCCCAACTGGCTGAAGTCGTTTTTCAAAATCAGAAAGTCTTGGATCTCTTTTTATAGTATTCATTTTTATGTTAAATGGAAGACAAGAGCCTAGTAATGCTAGTGAATTCCCAACTATAAATTTACGTCTGTTCATTTCTTTATAGATAATACAATTTAATTTACTAAAAATATGAGTCTTAACACACAAGAGTGTCCTGTACCTACCTGTTAAAATGAAACAAGACCGATTAAACTTCATTACTAATTTTTATTTAAAAAAGAAATTAGGGTACACAGGATGCAACAGGATACCATTACTAATCAGGTATTTTATTTTTACTTAAAATATAATTAACGTAAAATGAAGAAATCTATACTACTAATTGCTTTTTCGAGTTTATTTTTTTCGTGTAAACAGAAACAAGTCATCGCCGAATTAATCAAACCTAAAGCTATTCCGATAATGACTACTTCAAAAGAAAGTTCTCTAAATACAATTTGGATTGATTCGGTCACAGGGCATCAAGTAGAAAAATTAGTGAATAGAGAAGGTAAAAACAGTAGTTTTTATTTTCACAACAATCCATTTTTACCTTCCAAAGACAGAAAAGGATGGCTAATGGTTTTTTACGGTAGCACCCCTAACGGAGAACAGCTTTTTACCATCGATTTAAAGTCAAAAGAAATTGTTCAAATCACAAACAAACCTGGCGGAAAAAGCGGAGAAATTGTAGGTGTGAAAACAAGAAAATTATATTACAGAATAAAAGACAGTATTTTTTCTACCCATGTTGATACTCATGAAACTCGATTTATCTTTAAATTTCCAACAGATAAAATAGGTTCTGTAGCAACTTTAAATGCAGATGAAACATTACTTGGGGGAGTTATATCTTCAAAAGAAGAACAAGAAATATTCAAAAATAACCCTGAGAAAAAAGATTTTTTTGAAAAAATTTACAACGCTAAACTAAAGCGCACTCTAATAACAGTTGATATTGCAAGTGGGGATTTGAAAGAATTATTTTCTGAAAATGCTTGGCTAAATCACGAACAATTTTCACCTACCAATCCCAACCTGTTTATGTATTGCCACGAAGGGCCATGGCACAAAGTAGATCGAATATGGAATATAAATATTAATTCAAAAGACCGAAAAATAATCCATAATAGAACTGTGGAAAGAGAAATCGCAGGACACGAATTCTTTAGTCCTGACGGGAAAACAATTTGGTTTGATCTCCAAATCCCAAGAGGAGAAACATTTTATTTAGCCGGAAAAAATTTAGAAACCAATGAAGAAAAGCGTTATTCTTTACAACGAGATGAATGGTCGATTCATTATACCATTTCGCATGATATGAAGACTTTTGCTGGAGATGGCGGAGACGAAGGACAAGTAGCTCATGCCAAAAATGGTAGGTGGATTTACCATTTCGTACCTAGCGGAGACAGCCTAATAGCAACAAAATTAGTAGACATGAAAAATCACAATTACAAATTAGAGCCTAATGTGCATTTTTCTCCTGATGGAAAATGGATTATTTTTAGAGCTAATTTTGAAGGGAATTCACAAATCTACGCCGTAGCGATTACAAAATAAACCTATACCCTATGCCAACACAATCAAAACTAAATTATTCACTAGTTGTACTATTCTTGCTGTTTTACCAAGGAGTATTGGGGCAATCCCAAAATACACCCTGGCCAAAAACAACCAATACGAATCAACCTTGGGCAAGATGGTGGTGGATGGGCAGTGCTGTAGACAAACCCAATCTTAAAAAAAATCTTATTGATTTACAAAAAGCAGGAATAGGCGGGGTCGAAATTACTCCCATTTATGGAGTAAAAGGACAAGAAACTAATTTTATTGATTACCTATCTCCAAAATGGATGGAGATGTTAGATTACACTATAAAAACCGCTGATAGTATCGGCATGCAAGTCGATATGGTTTTAGGCACAGGATGGCCTTACGGAGGCCCTCAAGTGGATTTACCCCATGCTGCAACCAAGCTAATTGTAGAAAAATACACAATACAAAAAGGAACTACTTTCATCCAAGAAATCAAACCTGACAATCTTAAAGAGAAGATGCCAGCTCAATTGTTATCTATCGTGGGTTACGGTGAAGATGGGAGTTATATTGATTTGACCAATGAATTGATAGGTAACCAATTAAAATGGAAAGCAAAAAAAACGAATTACACCTTGTATGCGGTTTTTAGTGGAAAAACTGGTCAACAAGTAAAACGTGCCGCTCCCGGCGGAAAGGGCTACACATTAGACCACTATTCAGAAGAAGCGTTAAATGCGTATGTAGTACCTTTTAACAAAGCACTAAAAGGTTTTGAAGGAAAAATCCGCTCTGTTTTTAATGATAGTTATGAAGTATACGATACGGATTTTACCCCTGAATTTTTCAAAGAATTTGAAGCCCGAAGAGGGTACGATCTTAAAAAAGAATTACCCAACTTATTAATTAAAACCAATACAGAAACAGCTAACCGAGTAAAAAGTGACTATCGGGAAACGCTATCTGATTTATTGCTGAATCGTTTTGACAAGCCTTGGACAAATTGGGCGCACTCAAAAAATTTCAAAACGAGATTACAAGCACACGGTTCACCAGGCAACCTAATTGACCTGTATGCTGCAGCTGACATTCCTGAATGTGAAACTTTTGGATCCATGCCATACGACGTTCAAGGATTGCGACGAGAAAAACAAGACATTCGCGAAGGTGATGCCGACCCAGTAATGCTCAAATTTTCATCTTCGGCGGCCCATATTTCTGGCAAACCATTGGTTTCTTCAGAAACATTTACGTGGTTGCGTGACCATTTCAAAATAGCTTTGTCCCAATGCAAACCTGAAGCAGAAGATTTACTCTTAAACGGAATAAATCATATCTTCTTGCACGGTTCTACCTATTCTCCAGAAAATGCCAAATGGCCAGGATGGAAATTCTACGCATCTGCAAATTTCAGTGCAAACAATACCACTTGGGAAGATGCCCCTGCGTTATTCAATTACATTGCAAATTGTCAATCGTTATTACAACAGGGACAATCCGATAATGAAACCTTATTGTACTGGCCCATATACGATACTTGGGGACAATACCTTGACGGATCTTTGTTCTTTCAATTCAAAATACACTCTTTAGGCGAATGGCTAAAAAACACTCCTTTTTACAATACCACACAAAGTTTAATAAAACAAGGCTACGGAGTTGATTTTATTTCGGATAATTTTATTGCCCAAGCCAAAGTAATAGATGGGCAAATTGTTTTGCCAGGAGGCACTTTCAAATCACTAATAGTCCCTTCTTGTGACAAAATGCCTTTAGCTACACTAGAAAAACTAATTGCTCTAAAAAAAGCGGGCGGGAAAATTATTTTTGAAGGTCTTCCTGCATCTGTACCTGGATATTTTGAATACGAAAACCAAAACAAACAAATGATTGCTTTAGTTGAGTCTAATAAAGAAATTCTCCAGCCCACAAACAATATCTCAATGGCTTTAACAGAGGCAAAAGTGTATCCAGAAAAATTAATTGCTACAGGATTAAAATATATAAGAAGAGAAATCAACGGACAAAAATTATATTATATTGTTAATCACACTTCAAAAACAATTGATGACTTTATACCAATACAAATAGGCAACAAAGAAGTTGTAATTTTTGATCCATTAACTAAAAAATACGGTAATGCCATTGTAGAAAAACAAGCCGAGATAACAAAGGTTAAAATACATTTAGAATCAGGGCAATCATTGTTCCTTCAAACTGAAAATGAAGCCTCTCAACCTAAATGGAACTACTCTCAAAAAATAGCAGCGCCTCTGGTACTAAATGGAAATTGGGACGTATCATTTGACAAAGGAGGACCTCAACTTCCTTCAAATGCCACAATAACCAATCTAGTATCTTGGACCACACTAAGTCCTGCGGCTGAAGCTTTCTCAGGAACGGCAACTTATACACTACGATTTAAAGCTCCGAATATAATCGCAGATAATTGGAGTTTAAACCTAGGTGATGTTCGCGAAAGCGCTCAAGTATGGCTAAACGGAACTTTTATGGGTACGGCATGGGCAAATCCTTTTACACTCAATATTGGAAAATTAAAGAAAGGACAAAACACATTGTCTATCAAAGTAACCAATTTAGGTGCCAACCGGATTCGAAGTATGGAATTAAAAGGGGAAGAATGGAAAATATTCTATGAAATCAATATGGTAGATAAGGACTATAAAAAGTTTAATGCTACCAAATGGGAACCTACACCTTCTGGCCTACTTGGACCTGTAAGCATTACTCCATTAATAAATAACAACTAGTCTCAATTACTACAATTATAAAAAAATATGAAAAAAGGATTTTTAATTTTTGCCATCTCAATTATCAGTGCAACATCCTCAGTTGCACAACAACCATTCGACAAAAAATTAGTTTTAAAACAAATGCAGTTAGCCAATGGGTATTTTATGGACAAATGGCCTGATACCGGCAAAACGATTATAACAAACAAAGAGCGACCAAGTAATATTTGGACACGAGGAGTTTATTACGAAGGGCTTATGGCGTTACACGAAATCTATCCAAAAGAAGCCTATTATAACTATGCTTATGCTTGGGCAGAATTTCACAAATGGGGATTTAATTCTGGAAACACCACCCGAAACGCCGATAATTATTGTGCAGCTCAAACGTATATTGACTTGTACAATTTAGAGCCTAATCCTTTCAAATTAAAGAATACTAAAGCCAACATGAATATGTTGTTAAGTACACCTCAATTAGATGATTGGTCTTGGATTGATGCCATTCAAATGGGAATGCCTGTTTTTGCAAAAATGGGTGTTTTAGAAAAAGATAATCGTTACTTTGAGAAAATGTATGAAATATATATGTATTCGAGAAACAAACATGGCAATCATGGACTTTTTAATCCAAAAGATGGATTATGGTGGCGTGATGCCGACTTTGATCCACCATACCAAGAACCAAATGGAGAAGACTGCTACTGGAGCCGTGGGAATGGATGGGTAATTGCCGCTTTGGCAAAAGTGTTAGCAATTATTCCAAATAACGCTCCACACAGAGACCAATACGTTGCCGACTTAAAAGCGATGGCAGCCGCCTTAGTTCCTATTCAAAGAGAAGATGGATTCTGGAATGTAAGTTTGCATGACCCAAACAATTATGGCGGAAAAGAAGCTTCAGGAACAGCATTGTTTGTTTATGGAATGGCATACGGAATTAATAATGGAATCCTGAAAAAAGAAATTTATCTTCCTGTAATACAAAAAGCATGGAAAGCTTTAACCGAAGAAAGTTTACACGAAAATGGATTTTTGGGTTATCTCCAATCAACAGGCAAGGAGCCTAAAGAAGGACAACCTTTGTCATATGACAAGATTCCTGACTTTGAAGATTATGGGCTAGGTTGTTTTTTACTAGCTGGATCTGAAATTTATAAAATGAAATAATCAAAACTTGAAAAGCCTTAAGAATTCTTAAGGCTTTTTGATTATAGTTTGCTATATTTTTTTAATCCTAAATCCATTTTGTGCAATTCTCGCACTACTATTTTTGCTATTTCAGTAGCTCCTTTAAGGCTCAAATGAGTATTATCTGATTTACCTTCGGGATAATAGGGATGCTCTCCTGCTTTGAAATGCAAGTGCAATTCTTTAGACTTTTCTGGACCGTAAGCTTGTTCTAACCTTTCTGAAAAGTATTCCAAATCAATAAATGGCACTTGGTATTCTTGTGCAACCAAGCGAGCTTCTAACGGATAATCTCCATGAGTGCCTACTAAAACTCCGTGTTCGTTGAAATTTCGCCTGGCAATAGATGAAAATAAGATAGGTATAGCTCCTTTTTCTCTAGTTTCAGTAACAAAGCGAATCAGATTATGGCGGTAAGCAGTATGCGGATTAGTGTATCGTGTAGAATCGGCCACTTTTTCGTCATTATGTCCAAATTGAATGAACACATAATCGCCTTTTTTTAAAGATTTATAAACTGAATCCCAGCGTTTTTCATCAATAAAACTTTTAGTACTTCTTCCATTAACCGCTCGATTTTCAATGGTGATTTTATTCAAATCAAAAAAAGAAGGCAATACCTGACACCATCCTTTTTCGGGATTTTCATCCGGCTTAATCTTATCTGCCATGGTCGAATCACCAATAGTGTAAATAGTAGTTTTTTGAGCAAAACAACTCAACGAAATAAAAGAAAAAAGAAAAAATAGAAATTTCATGGTATATAAATTTATTTAAACGACTGAATGTGTTGTGCAAATTCAATTCCCAAAATGGCTTCTTTGGTATATTCTTCAGACTCTTTTTTAGTCAGTTGATGCGACCACGAAACTCTTTTTTGAGGTTGAAAACCGGAACCTTTGCAATTGTATTCGGCATAAAATGCTGTTTTTTCTGCTTCGGGTTTTGACCAATTCTCCCAACCTTCGGGTTTTATATGTACTCCCATTTCACAATTCATAAAAACTGTCTTTGCATAAATTCGCCACGGACGACCTAAATATACTTGACTTACTCCTTTGGCTGCTGTCAATTTACACTCTTTAAAAACATAGCCAAATGAAGTGTTTTGAGGTGTTGATGCCGCTGTAACATACGAATCTTTTTTACTATGGATTTCGCAATTTTCAAATAGTACAGTTGCATCTCCAAAGATAAAATCGGTAGTACCTTCAATATAACAATTACTAAAATAATTTTTAGTTCCTTCTCCTGAAGTATACAATGTATCTTGATTTCCTAGAAACGAACAGTTGGAAAAGAAAACTCTATCTGCATTGACATTAAGTGCTACCGCCTGCCCTACTTCACCAGAAGTATTTTGAATAGTCAGATTTTTTGCAAAAAAATCATTCCCTTCAACTAACATAGTATAGGTGTAAAATGTACTATTTCTACCTAAACCAATTTTATTGAAATAATCGTTATACGTAATAATTGTTCCTTCTCTACTCTCTCCAATCAAAGTTATTTTGGGATTCCAAGAATGAATTTTTACTTTTTCATTATACACCCCATTCTTAATAAAAATAGTAATTCGTTTATAGGGGAAAGCCGGGCTAGCATTAATTGCTTCTTGGATAGTTATAAAGTCGCCAGTTCCTTTTTTATCGACTACAACGGAAAATTCATCTTTGACTAGTGGTTTTTTTTTTAAGTTCTGTACAGTTTCACTATTTTTTTTCCAATGATCGTATTTCTTTAACACCTCTTTCGGTTCATTAGTGTACCATGCATATCCATTTCTACGCTCATACCCTATATCAGCAAGAGTAGCTTTTTTAATTCCGTCCCGATCACAAAAAAAAGGAGTATTCGTGTCTAATTCCATAAATCTGGCCCATAGAGATTCTGCATTGGGTTCAGCAACTACTATTCGATTTTTTTTCTTTGAAATTTTATCTAACTCGGTTTCTATTTTAATTCCTTGAATTTTTGTTTTTTCAAACCAATGAACCGCTGCTTCAACCGCATCTATAATTTCTTTAGAGGGGTTCTCGATAGACATTAACAGCAATGTAATCTTAGCCGATTCCTTACCACTTAACGAAGGCAATTCGTAAGCACGTGCTTTTGCAGGAAGTAAGCTAACCTCATCGTGCTGAGCGCACCATGCTGTAAGCTCTCCGTTTTGTTTGTACTGTGTTTTTAGTATGCAGTCTATTCCCTTATTAAAAGCAGAATTTACTTTTTCTAGAATTTCTGGAGATGGACTAATTGAATAAACATTAGTTTTATTTTTAAGTTCTTTAAACAATTCCAAAACATTTACCATCGCATCATCATTATATGTAATATGAGTATAATATCCTTTAATTAAAGGATAAAACTGCGGCCAACCACCGTTATCATACTGCGCAGTAAGCAGGTAGTTTAATCCTTTCAGAAAAGCCATTTTATACCGTGTGTCAGGATTTTTGCTATATATTTTAGACAAGAAAAGCATCTCCTGGCAAGTTGCTCCATTATCTATAGTACAATCTTTTGGTTCTGATTTTAACGAAACTAATTTTTTCTTTTCTTCTTCTGAAAGCGATTGCTGCATTTGAATGTTTTTTGGCCAACCCCCAATATTACGTTGGTACAACAAAACATTTTCAGCTACCTGAGCTGCTTCTTCTGAAGCATACCATTTTTGATCATTTGATTCAGTAATCTGTTTCCAAGATTTAGTATGTACTTGAGCGGTAACACTAATCGATACTAGAATGCACAACCCTTTTAAAAAAAAATTCAGAATACCCATATTGTTATTTATTAAATCTAATCCAATCTATTTTACTATTTCCAGCATCATTAATGAATCCGTTGCGTAGAGCAACAAAACCTAATTTTGCTCCAATCCACTTACCTTCTCTTGCAGTAAAAGGAATTCCTATCTCCTTGAAATTAACTCCATCCTCACTATAGAAAAATGTACAAATTCCATTTTTAATTACTTTTACTCGTAAATAAATTGAATTGGTTTTTAAAGGTAATGACACTATCTCGTTTTCAATACCTTTTTTATCAGCATTTTTGCATGCTATTTGAGACAAAATTATTTTCCCTTCAACCTGCTTTACTCTCAAGCTACTATAATCTAATCCCATAACGAGAAAATTTAGCTCTTCATCATCGAAATGCGGATTGAATGTTAATTGAGTTGTAGCTATGAATTCATCTGCTGGAAATTTTTGTAACAGTAAATTAGGAACCTCCCACAGATTAATTGCTTCTTTTGGTTTTGGTATACAATTCAGCATAAAATAGCCCAAATTAGTTGAAAAACCCCAAGTTAATTTTGGATTAGCATGCCATTGCCATTGTAACCCAAGATGGGCTTCATTAAATTCATCTGATGTTTTTAATGAAGTAAGGGGGTATGATTTTCCAACATTCGGTTTTTTATACCTGGAAACTGGCTCCCCAATACCGTTTTTATCAGCATCGATTCCAATTATTGGCCAGTCATTTTTCCATTGCATAGGTTCTAGATGAACCACTCTTCCGTAAGCTCCTTTATCTTGAAAATGAAAAAACCAATCTTCGCCTGTTTGGGTTTGCACCCATGCTCCTTGATGTGGTCCATTGACCGAAGACGATCCCTGTTCTAATACTTTTTTCTTTTCGTAAGGGCCTAAAATAGTTGTGGATCTAAGCACCGTTTGCCAACCTGTAGCTACACCTCCAGCTGGTGCAAAAATATAGTAATACCCATTTTTCTTATATATTTTTGGCCCTTCTATTGTAGGTTCATCTTGATGTCCGTCAAGCAACAATACATCATCATTATTAGCCAAAATACCTTTCGAATCCATTGTGCAGACTAACAAAACACTTTTTACTCCGGCTCGACTTCCTGCTAAAGCATACACTAAATATACTTTACCATCCTCATCCCAAAGAGGAGTTGGATCAATTAATCCTTTCCCTGGTTTAACCAAAACTGGCTCCGACCAAGGTCCTTGAGCAGTTGTAGCTTTTATACAATAAATACCATAATCAGGATCCGGATAATAGATATAAAATTCGTTATTATGGTATCGAATACAGGGCGCCCAAACCCCGTTGCCATGTTGTGGCTTATCATAGACTTCAAATGGAGGTTGTTTGGTTAATCCATATCCTATCAATTTCCAGTTCACCAAATCACTCGATTCCAAAATAGGCAAACCAGGAATACAATTGAAGGAGGACGCAGTCATATAATATTTATCTCCCACCCGAATCACATCAGGATCTGAATAATCACTATTTAAAATTGGATTAGTATAGGTTCCATCCCCATTATCAGCAACCCAAACACTTTTAGAAAAGGTAGCTTCTTGCCCCTGAACACAACAGAAAGAGGCTATAAAGAAAAATAAAAAACTAATTTTAATCCTTTTCATTTTATACTACTATCTATTTAACTCCAACGCAGCTAAAATAAATGAACCTGTCGCTTTAGGATCATTATCTTTTTTGCGTTCGTTTACATAATACGAATATGAACCGTCTCTATAAGGATTTCCTCCTAGCCCCGCTACCGCACAAGCTTGAGTAATATGAATTTGACCGTCTGGATCTGTCTTAATCAATTGAGTTGTCAATCCGTCAAATGCTTTATTGGCAACAACTTTGAATTTCATTGGCAAATAGCCTTTGTTAGCTCCTTTGGCTAGAGCATACGCAAACATAGACGAACCTGAAGATTCCAAATAATTTCCTTCGCTTCTTCCTTTATCTGTAACTTGATACCAAAGCCCTGATGAATCTTGAAATTGAACTAAGCTATTGGCTATATTGTTCAAATATCCTATCAACTCTTTTCTTTTGTGATGATTTTTTGGAAAGTAATCCAAAACATCTACCAATGCCATCACGTACCAGCCGATAGATCGTGACCAAAAATTAGGAGAACATCCTGTGGTTTTATCAGCCCAAGGCATTTGTTTGCTTTCGTCCCAACCATGATACAACAACCCTGTTTTAGGATCTGTGGCATGTAATTGAATTAACTCAAATTGTTTGGCAATGTCATTCAATTGAGCTCCTTTTTCAAATTGTGTTGTGTATTGAGCATAAAAAGGTTCACCCATATACAATCCATCCAACCACATTTGATTAGGATATATTTTTTTATGCCAAAAACCTCCACTTGTAGTCCTAGGTTGTTCTGTAATTTGTTTTCTCAATAATTGTAAAACGCTTAAATATCGAGCATCCTTTGTTGTTTCATACAAATTAAAAAGGATTCGACCGGCAGTAACCATATCAATATTGTACGTATTAAATTTATACGAGGAGACCTCCCCATTTTGGTCAATCGTAGCATCTGCATATTGTTTAATATAATTATAGTACTTCAGGTCTTTTGTCTTTTTATGCAGCGCTTCGAAAGAGGTTAAGACTAATGCATGTACATAATCCCATTTGGGCTCCGTTTTATCATCAATTTGATATGATTCGGGATGGCGTTTCATAATAGACAAAGCCATTCGTTCTGACCATTTAAGATTAGTTGAAATCTTTTGTTCGGTTTGAGCCGTGCCTTTAAAACCCAATAACATAAATAAAACAAGTGTTACTTGTTTACATTGAAATAAAAATTTTTTGATCATATTTAAATTTTTTCAATTGTCATTTATCTAATTCAATCGCAGCTAATAAAAATGCACCTAAACCATGAGAGTTATCTGTTACTACCTTTTCGCTCATATAATACTCATAAGAGCCATCTCTGTAAGGATTTCCACCAAGTCCAGCACTCTTGCATACTTGAGAGATATGAACTATACCATTTTCATCTACCTTGATTAGCTTAGTAAGTATGCCATCAAAACCTTTTAAAGCAACTTTTTCAAAGCTTGCCGGTAAATATCCCTTATGCACTCCTTTTGCTATACTATACACTACCATAGACGATCCTGAAGCCTCCAGATAATTACCTTCTCGAGTTTGCAAATTGGGTATTTGAAACCATAAACCCGAAGCATCTTGATATTTGGTAATTGCGATTGTTAATTCATTCAAATAACTTATCAATACCTTTCTTTTAGGATGTTCTTTAGGAAAATAATCTAATACATCTACTAATGCCATAGCGTACCAACCAATTGCTCTTAACCAAATATGTGGCGCAGTTCCAGTTTCTTTGTTAGACCAGGCCATTTGTTTACTTTCATCAAACGCATGGAAAAATAATCCCGTTTTTTTATCAAAAGTACGGTCATGAATTAACTCGAACTGATGTGCAATATCATCTAATTGATTCCCATTTTCATATAAGGTATTGTACCTCGCATAAAAAGGTTGCCCCATATACAATCCATCCAGCCACATTTGATTAGGGTAGATTTTTTTATGCCAAAACCCTCCCGATGGAGTTCTGGGATGCGAATCAAATTGTTTTCTTAAGGTTTCTAAAGCTATTAAATACTTTTGTTCTTTTGTTCTTTCATACAACCCAAAAAGTATTTTACCTGCATTGATAAAGTCAATATTGTGATCTTCGGGATTAAAATTTTGAAAAGCCCCATTTTGATCAATTAGAACATCCGCATATTCTTTTATATAGGTATGGTATTTCGGATTTTTAGTGTTCCAATATAGTTTTTCATAAGCTGTTAAAATCATTCCTATTTTATAGTCCCATTTAGGTTCTTCATGATTATCAATTTGCCAAGCTTTAGGATACGTTTTCATGATAGACATAGCCATTCGTTCTGACCATTTCAGAGAATCTGACGCCATACGATTAGATATTCTCTCAAAAGAGACATTAGCTATTGATTTAAAATTGACCAATAGTATAGCAACAATAATTATTAATCCACGGAAAACTTGTTTCATAAAACCAAAGTTGATTACATCTTCCCTTTTTTATTCAATTCATTCAATCTTTCATCTAAATATTTTACAAATGCTTGTTTTGATTTAATCCCATTAGACTCCTGTTCCCATGCCCCCAAGAAATAAAAATCAACCACTTTTGTTGTAGGTTTGAATACTAACAAATGATCGAATTCCGCATCTACAATATTTTCAACTGAATTAGTTTGATAAAAAATAGCCATCCCTAATTGGTCTGGAACCAAAGATTGACTTCCATAAGTGGCAATATAGGCCCATTTTTTATTTTGACTTTCTTTTTGAAGTAGTTCTGTATTTTTTTGCTTTACAATTCCAGTACAAATTCCATCAATTCCTTTGGATGGGTGAATGGTATGTTGTGTATACCGTTGATTCGGTTGAATAGTCAATTCAGAGGTAAAATCAATTTTATCTGAAGCTGTTTTCCAACCATAGTATTGCACTTTTACTGCCGAATTTTTAGGTGTATTAACAACCGTTGCAATAGTTGAATCTACCTCATAAAAATGTAGTCTTTCGTTATTCAAATAACGGTCTATCGAACCTATACCGATTCCTTTTCCAGCTTTCAGTATGTCTGATCCCCAATCTTGCATTTCATGGTAGGAATCAAAACCGTCTTGTCCCACTTGTGGCAAAATAATTTTTTCCGTTTTTTTACCAAAAATATCTATGGCATTTCGCCAATCCAAATACAATCGATATCCAATTTTATTACTTTCCCAACCTGGCCCTTCGTAGCGAATATCAAACGAATGATCGGTATGTTCTGTTGCTAATTTCAATCTTTGAACATTTTTAAATGTCCCTCCTATGTACTTTCTTCCTTCCCATTTCCCGCCTTCTTTAACCGAAACCTCAGCATAGGTTTTAGATTGAGATGATTGACTCAATACTTCGTTTGACTTCATCGAAGCTAAACTTAAAAATAACACTAGTGTAATTTGTTGGATTTTCATTATTATAATATTTTAATTGTAAGTGGTAATTATAAAAAGTGATTTGATTAATAAACCAGTCCCGATAAAAATAAAAACACCTAATCTAATAGCTTTAGAATTTGCTATCTAAAAATTTAAAGTTAATTATTTTTAGGACTCTCCATCAAATGTCCATTAATATAGGTGTTTACTAATTTTACGTCCTCGACATTTTCGATTAAATAATCGGTCTCTACTTTATCTATAATCACATCTTTGAATCGAATATTTTTAATAGGATAGCCTTTATGACCTTTGGCTAAAATACCATACAATCCACCATTCTTTATGGTGCTATTTTCAATGAAAATATTTTGAACTTGAGGCATAAATGTCCCTGTTTGATTACCGTGAACCCCATAAAACAAATCAATCCCAAGTACCGATTCTTTTACTTCGCCTACTTTGATGTTGCGTACAAATACATTCTCAACCAAACCTCCTCTTCTAGTATTGGATTTGATTCTAATAGCTCTATCTAATTCAGGACTATCCATTAAACAATTTTCAACATATACATTGCTAACACCCGCTGATATTTCACTACCAATAGTTACCCCGCCATGACCATCAAACATTTTACAATCTTGTACAATAATATTTTCACTTTTAATCGCAACTCGTCTTCCGTCTACATCTCTACCAGATTTGATAGCAATACAATCATCACCAGTATCAAAAGTGGTATTTTTAATCCATACATTTTTAGAATATTCTGGATCACAACCATCATTATTAGGGCCATGACTTTTTATATTCACACCATCAACAGTAACATTTGTAGATTTCATAGGGTGAATTACCCAAAAAGGCGTGTTTACAATTTGAACTCCTTCAATCAATATATCTTTACACTCAAAAAACTCAATGAAATTAGGTCTCAAATAATGTCCTTTGCCAAAAACTCTTTCTGCAACAGGCACTCCCTTGTCTGCTAAATCCATTAATTTACTTACATCTTCTTTTTGATTTGGCGTGTCTTTTTTCCAACCATATCTTGTACTACTGCACCATGGCCACCATTTATCGTTACTTCCTTGACCATTCAGTGTTCCTTTCCCTGTAATTGCAACATTATGTTTGTTGTAAGCATAAATTAAAGGAGAATAATTCATACACTCAGTTCCTTCAAATGAAGTATGAACTATCGGAAAAATATCAGGATTTGTATCAAACAAAATTTCAGCGCCCTCTGCTAAATGTAAATTAACATTATTTTCTAAGTGAATTGGCCCACTAAAATATTTTCCAGCAGGAACTAACACAACCCCACCTCCGTTTTTTGTGCATTTTTGAATAGCCTTTTTTATCGCTTGGGTATTATCAAAAAGACCATCTGGTCGAGCACCAAACTCTACGATATTAAAAGTTTTATTAGGAAAAACTGGCTTACTGATACTTTTTATAATGTCAGGCAATTTGGCCCATGCCTCTCTGGAATTTACTTGCTGACTTAACGAAGCCTGAATTAAAAACATTGAAAAAAGAAAAGAAAGTAGATACTTCACTTTATTCGAACTAGATATTTGATACTCATTTTTCATTTTATGTGTTATTTTAAAATTCAAATAATTAATGCAATCGATTACACAAACATAGTAATTTATTTTTAAAAAAGGGGTGCTAAAAAATATATTATGTAATTAGATCGTGTTTTTTTATATTAAAAAGGAATATTTTTGAATATTACTTGTACAATTAATAAAAACATATTTACACTTAATTAAATGTAATCGATAACATTAAAAAATATTTTTGTTACTTTTACCCACCTCACACATTAATTTATAAAATGACAGAGAAAGTCACTATTTACGACATAGCAAAAAAACTAGAAATTACAGCCGCAACAGTTTCTAGAGCACTGAACAACAACCCAAAAATTAGTCCAGCAACTCGAAAATTAGTTCTAGACACTGCGGCTAAAATGAATTACAAACAAAACAAACTAGCGCAAGCTCTCCGCAGCGGAAAAAGTAATAATGTTGGCGTAATTGTACCTAGAATTGATAGTAACTTCTTTGCATCGGTCATTCGTGGTATTGAAGAAGAATTACATCCAGAAGGGTATCAAGTTATCATTTGTCAAACCCATGAAGACGAAAAAAGAGAAATCGAAAATATTAATACACTATTAAATGCTCAGGTAGATGGCATTTTAATGTCGATATCAAATGTAACTAAAGAAAATGAACTCGTTATAAAACGAGTGATTAGTAAAAGTGTACCTTTAATATTTTTCGATAGAAAATTAAATCTAGATGGGGTTAGTTCTGTTACAATTAATGACTTTGAAGGAGGATACATTGCAACTAAACATTTAATTAAAGAAGGATGTACTAAAATTGCACATCTAGCTGGAGATCAATCTTTAGAAATATACCAAAATCGTTTTGAAGGATACAAACAGGCATTGATAGACCATGGAATTTCTTTTAATGAAAAATATGTTTTAAGAACCAAGAGTAATGTTGATGCTGGTATTAATGCTGCCAAAACACTATTATCCCTAGACAATCCGCCAGATGCTATATTCTCTTCTAGTGATTTTGCAGGATTAGGTGCTATCCAAGAAGTAAAAGAACAGGGCATAGCTATTCCTAATGATTTTTGTGTAGTAGGCTTTGGTAACGAACCATTTACAAAATTCATGGAGTTGTCTATTTCTTCTGTTGATCAGTCGCCAATGGAAATGGGAAAAATGGCGGCAAAAGTATTTTTGGAACAAATCAACAATACCAACAATTTAAAAGTTGAAAAGAAAGTAGTTCTTGTTCCTGAGTTACTAACTCGAAAATCTTCCAATAGAAAAAATACATAAAAAAAGGAGCTTTTATGCTCCTTTTTTTATACCATCTACATATCTCTTATAAAGATACTCCACGTTTCCAAGGAATAAAATCATTTTGGTTTAATATTGCAGCTTTAGTCTTAATTTCACCACTAGCTACTTTAATAATATATTCTAACATTTCATCTGCAGTTTCTTCAATTGATTTTTCACCAGTGATAATTCCACCCGTGTTAAAATCGATAATATCAGACATTTTATTAGCCAATTGAGTGTTAGATGATACTTTTACAACGGGAGCAATTGGATTCCCTGTAGGAGTTCCTAAACCTGTTGTAAACAATACCATATTCGCACCCGAACCTACCATTGCAGTAGTACACTCAACGTCATTTCCCGGAGTACATAACAATGTAAAACCTGGCTTGTTAATGTATTCTCCATAATCGTAAACACCTACAATTGGAGAAGTTCCTCCTTTTTTAGAAGCTCCTGCTGATTTCATTGCATCTGTAATCAAACCGTCTTTGATGTTACCCGGAGATGGATTCATATCAAATCCTGAACCGGCATCGACCACTGATTTTTCATACCATTGCATTAATTCTAAGAAACGTTTTCCGTCTTTATCATCTATACAACGGTTTACCAATTCCTGCTCCACTCCACATAATTCTGGAAATTCAGAAAGAATTGTTGTTCCTCCTAATGCTACTAATTTATCAGATAAAACACCTAATGTTGGGTTAGCTGAAATTCCTGAGAATCCATCCGAACCACCACATTCTAAACCTATATTTAATTTAGACAATGGTGCTGGTTTTCTTTCAATTTGATTGGCTTTTTTAATCGCTTCGAAGGAATCTTTCACCACACTACTCAACATCGCTTCAATAGTTCCAATAGATTGTTGATCGTAAATCAAAACAGGTTTGTCGCTGTTTGGATTAATCGCTTTCAAAGCATCTTGAAAAATAGAAATTTGCAAGTTTTGACAACCTAAACTTAAAACAGTAGCACCAGCCACATTAGGATTGTTTACATAACCTGCCAACAATTTAGCCAAACTATGTGAATCCTGTCTGATTCCTCCGCAACCACCTTGATGCGTAATAAATTTAACTTCTATATTATTAAATAAATCCGCATCATTAGATTTACCATCATGTTCATCCACTCCACTTTCAGCACTTACTAAAGAACGAAGTAGTAATTGATAATCGTTTTCTTTGGGCTTCATTAGTTCTTTCTCGAAAATATCTTTCAATATTTCGATGTTTCTATTTTCACAAAAAACCAAAGGAAAAAACAACCAAACATTTTCAGTTCCTACCTGACCGTCTGCTCGGTGGTACCCCATAAAAGTTCTATCTTTCCATTTGTCTACGTTAGGAACTTCCCAACCAATAGTATCTGTTTTACCTGTTACTTTAGCACTTTCGTGTTTAATATTGGCAGTAGTAATTACATCTCCTTTAGCAATTATTTGATTTGCCTTTCCAACGATTACACCGTACATAATAATTTTGTCTCCAGATTCAAAATCTTTCATCGCAATCTTATGCTTCATTTTAGTGTCTGATACTACTAAAACGTCTTCTCCTTCAAATGCAATAGTTTCTCCAGCAACTAGGTTTACTAAAGCTACAGCTACATTATCCGTAGGATCTACTTTTATTAATTTCTTTTGCATGTTATTTTATATAAAAATTAATTCATTATTATTTGCTAAAGTTTAAAAAGCCTTGCTGAATTCCATTGGCTTCAATTTCATTTAATGCATGCACTAAAGCTTGTGAAAGTCCGTCAACCTTGTTTAAATCTTCATCCCAGAAATCTGTATTAGCCAAAACTGCCGCTACAACTGATTCTAAATTTCCTAATTCCCAGGCTTTTTTGAATGCTTCAACTAATTCCGGAGTATCTTTTACCGGTAAAGCTTCATTATTCCAAGTTCCTTTGTAGAATTGTATCAAACAAGCTAATGAAAAAGTCAAACTAGTAGGCAATTTTTTAGTAGCAGTATAATAACCTAACAAACTTGGTAACACTCTTACTTTGAATTTTGAGATAGAATTTAAAGCAATATCAGCTAATGCATGCTTAATAAATGGATTTCTAAAACGATCCATTACCTCCTCAGCATAAGCCGTAATTTCATTTTTATCCATCGGTAGCGTTTCGCTAATTTCACTGATTACCTGATCAACAAACGGCCCAGTAAAATCCCCATTAACTGTTTCCATTACTAATTTGTTACCAAATAAAAGAGAAACAGGAACCATGGCTGTATGTGCACCATTCAAAATACGAACTTTAATCATTTTGAAAGGACGAATATCGTCAACAATCTTCACATTCAAATCTGTTTTATCGAATGGAAGTTTTGCCTTCAAATCGTCTCCTCCTTCAATAGCCCAAAGGAAAAATGGTTCAGCAGCAACAATTAAGTTATCTTGGTAATCCAATTTGCTGTTGTACTCTTCAATTTCAGCTCTTGGATATCCCGGAACGATTCTATCAACCAAAGTACTGTGATAGGTACAATCTTCTGAAACCCATTTTTTAAATGCAGCGTCTAAATTCCATAAATCACAATATTGTAAGATGCATTTTTTTAATGTTTCAGAGTTGTAATCTATCAATTCGCATGGAATGATAGTTACTGCTTTTGAAGCATCTCCATTGAAATGTTTGAATCTTTCGTGTAATAAAAGGGTTAATTTAGCAGGAAAAGCGGCTGGCGGCTGCATATCTGGAGTATCTGTATCCAAAAATTCAATTCCTGCTTCAGTAGTATTTGAGACAATAAACTGAAGTGCTGGTTCTTTAGCTAATGCTAAATAATCTGCAAAATCACTATAGGGATTAATCGATTTTACAATATTTGAAATTAACTGGATATCTTGGATTTTTTCTCCTTTTTTGATTCCATTCATAAATAGAGTATACAAACCCTCTTGATCGTTAATCATATTTATCATACCCTCTTTCAATGGCTGAACTACCGCAATACCAGCATTGAAATCAACTTCATTGTTTAATCTTTGAAAAGCGTAATCGACAAAAGCTCTTAAGAAATTACCTTCTCCAAACTGAACAACTTTAATTGGATTTAACTTTTCTAAACCTCTATTTTTTCTATTTAATTTTTCCATTGTATTATTTATTCGATGCTATTTTATTATTATTAAATTAGAATAAACGACTTATTCCCCATTATTTACTTTCAACTCTATTAGAGGAATAGTAGAGCTTCTATTTAAAACAGTTGTAAGTCGTTTATTAAAATTATTATACTCCTCCAAATATTGTAAAACCTCCATCAACAGTTATTGTTGTTCCTGTAACAAATTTTGAAGCATCACTTAACAGCCAAACTAACGCTCCATTTAATTCTTCAGGACTTCCAAAGCGTTTATAGGGCGTGTTCTTTATGATTAAATTACCTCTTTCTGTCAAACTTCCATCTGGATTAGTTAAAAGGGTTCGATTTTGTTCCGTTAGAAAAAAACCTGGAGCAATTGCATTCATTCTAAGCGTATCTCCATATCTATTAGCCATTTCTATTGCAAACCATTTAGTATACGATTCGATAGCCGACTTTGCCATACTATATCCTAATACTTTTGTAATCGTAATTAATGAAGTAATAGAGGATATATTGACAATACTTCCGCTGCCATTTTCTTTAATTATTTTTCCAAAAACTTGTGTTGGAAGAACTGTTCCAAATAAATTCAATTGAACTACCTCTTGTAATGCTACTATATTCAGTTCAAAAACGTCCTGGTCGGGTTGAATCACAGCGTCTGGAATATTCCCCCCTGCAGCATTAACTAATCCGTCTATCTTTCCATAAGCAGCAACCATTTTTTTACAAGCGGCCTCTAATTGACTTTCATTGGTTACATCGGCAATTAAGGCCAAGGCTTGTCCCCCATTCTTTTGAATTTCAAGGGCTCTTTCGTTGGCTACTTTTTCATTTCTACCCAAAATCCCCACAATACCTCCAGCGTGTGCAATTCCTTTTACAAAAGCACCTCCCAGAATTCCTGTCCCACCAGTAACAACAATTACTTTATCTTGTAATGAAAAATTAGTTTCCAATGAATTATAAATTTGATTTTACGGTTTGCACTAAATGCAATACCTTTTTTGTTTCTGATTCAATAGAGGCATAGTCTTGATCAGCCATTAATTTTTTGCTAATTAATTTACTTCCCATTCCTACTGCAGAAACACCTGCTTTGAACCAAGCTTCAATATTTTCATGCGTAGTATCCACACCTCCTGTTGGCATAAAAACCAATTTTGGAAAAATATCTTTGATACTACTCAAATAATCAGGTCCTAACATATTGCCAGGAAATAATTTGATAAACGTTACTCCCGCATTCTCAGCAGCAATAATTTCTGTTGGTGTCATACAACCTGGGCTGTATAAAACTCCTCTACTTATCAAAAACGAAGCAACTTCAGGCACAAATCCCGGACTAATGAAAAAATCAGCTCCTACATTAAAATATTCTTCGGCTTGTTGCACATTTTTGATGGTTCCAATTCCTAATAATAAATCGGGCATTTCAGCATTTCGAACTTCAATCATTTTGGTGAAATTTCGCAAAGCCGACTCGCCACGACTCGTGTATTCGACCGCTTTAATTCCACCTCTATAAATAGATCTCAACACCTCAATAGTGACATTTTCGTCCTCATTGTAATACAATGGGAGCATTCCTTGTTGAATAATCGCGTCTGTTGTTTTTTGTATCTTATTCATATTCTATTTTATCTTGAAACTAGTGCAGCGCCATTGCCATCTAGTCTATCTTCTACTTCTTTTAAAGTAACTAAATTGTAATCTCCAGCAATGCTATGTTTTAAGCAACAAGCAGTAACTGCGAAATCCAAGGCTTTCTGAGTATTATTTTGGTATTCCAATAAACTAAAAATCAATCCTCCCATAAAGGCATCTCCACTTCCTACACGGTCCACCACAGGAGTAACTTCTCTTACTGCTGAATTATAAATCGATTTTCCATCGTATAAAATCCCTCCTATTCTTTGATGTGAAGCACTTACCGAATAACGCAAGGTTGTAGCCATTGTTTTTAAATTAGGACACTGTTCAAAGACTTTATCGTACAAAGCGGGAAGTGTTGTTGTTTGTTGGTAATCTGGATTTACTTTGGCTTGACCTAACATAAAATAAGCCGTATCAATATCGCCTAAAATCACATTGGTGTATTGCAATAATTCAGGCATCACCTCGCTTGGCGTTTTACCATATTGCCACAATTTTGACCTATAATTCAAATCGCAGGAAATAGTTAATCCTAACTGGTGCGCTGCTTTTACCGCTTCTAAACAAGCTTGAGCCGCAGACTCGGAAATAGCCGGTGTAATACCACTCCAATGAAACCAAGTGGCTCCTTCAAGCACTTTTGTCCAATCAATCATTGCTTTTTCAAGTGTAGCCATAGCACTGTGAGCGCGGTCATACACCACATTACTTCCTCTAACTCCAGAACCTGTTTCTAAGAAATAAATCCCTAAACGCTCTCCTCCAAAAATGACGTTTTTAGATTCAACATTCATTTTACGCATTTCTTTCAAAGCGCAAGTACCTATTTCATTATTTGGAATTCGGGTTACAAACTCGGCATTAATTCCATAATTGGCTAACGAAACAGCAACGTTAAATTCGCCACCACCGTATGTAGCAGTAAAGCCTTTTGCTTGTTCAAAACGCAAATGACTATCTGTTGAAAGGCGTAACATGATTTCGCCAAAAGTGACTACTTTGCTCATAATCTATTGTTTAAAAAGTGTTATTCAAAATTTAGGTCAATATACCTATTAAAATTTGAAGTACTCTTTTGCGTTATTGTAACTAATATCGGAAACCATTTTACCAATCCATTCCATATCATTTGGCAATTCCCCTCTTTTGATTTCATCCCCTAAAAGATTACACAAAATACGTCTGAAGTATTCGTGTCTAGGGAACGACAAAAAGCTTCTTGAATCAGTTAACATTCCAATGAAACAACTAATCAATCCCATATTAGATAAGGCATTCAATTGTTTGGTCATTCCGTCTTTTTGATCTAAAAACCACCAACCTGAACCAAACTGAACTTTCCCTTTTACGCTCCCGTCATTGAAATTACCAATCATCGTTGCCATCACTTCGTTGTCTGCTGGATTCAAATTGTAAATGATCGTTTTAGTCAATTTATCTTTACTATCTAAAGCGTTTAAAAAGCCAGATAGTTTTTGTGCTTGTGGATAATCCCCAATAGAATCCCAACCGGTGTCAGGTCCTAAAATACGGTGCATACGCGCATTATTATTTCGTAAAGCACCTAGATGCAATTGTTGTACCCAACCAAATTCATGATAGGTTTCGAATAAGAAGAATAGAATCGCACTTTGGAATTTCAAAGCTTCCTCATTTGTCAAGTTTCCATTTTCTCTTTTCTTTTTGAAAATCGCATTGATTTCGCTTTCGGTGTAGTTTTCAAAATACACTTGATCCAAACCATGGTCACATAACTTACATCCGTTTTTATCGAAATAGTCAATTCTATTTCTTAGCGCCGTGCATAAATCAGTATACGAATTGATGGTAACACCAGCCACTTCTCCTAAAGTATTGATGTAGTCATTGTAACCATCATTAGCAATTAAGATGGCTCTATCAGGTCTAAATGCAGTACTCACTTTCACTTCAAAAGCACTTGTAGCTAATTGCTGATGGTATTCTAAATTATCAATTGGATCCTCCGTTGTACATACAAACTCTGCATTTACTTTGCGAAGCAAGTTTTGCGTGCTGTATTGTGGCGAATTAATTTTAGCCGAAGCCTCTTCGTAAATTTTCTCTGCTGATTTTTCATTCAACAAATCATAGATATCAAAATAACGAGCCAATTCTAAATGCGTCCAATGATACAAAGGATTACGCATCGTATACGGAACTGTTTTAGCCCAATTCATAAACTTATCTTTATCAGAACCATTACCGGTAACAAATTGTTCATTCACTCCTAAAGTTCGCATCGCACGCCATTTGTAATGATCTCCATTGATCCAAACTTTGGTGACGTTATCAAAAATTTTATCTTCTGCGATAAATTGTGGCGATAAATGATTGTGGTAATCAATAATCGGCTGATTTTTAGAATAATTATGGTATAATTCTTCCGCGTATTTGTTTTCTAATAAAAAATTGTCGTGTATGAATGTTGTACTCATGCTATTTTATAAAATAATTAATTTTCGTTTGAAGGTTTACCAATGGTCGCTAAAATTCCACCATCTACATAAACAATTTGTCCGTTTACAAAGTCACTCGCTTTGGAAGCTAAAAACACCGCTGCTCCAGCCAAATCTTCTGGGTTCCCCCAACGGGCTGCAGGCGTTCTATTGATGATAAATTCATTAAAAGGATGTCCGTCTACACGAATCGGTTCGGTTTGAGAGGTAGCAAAATAACCTGGCCCAATTCCGTTGACTTGAATGTTGTGTTTGGCCCATTCAGTCGCTAGATTTCGGGTCAACATTTTCAGTCCTCCTTTGGCAGCAGCATAAGCCGAAACACTATTTCTACCCAATTCACTCATCATCGAGCAAATGTTGATTATTTTTCCTTCTTGTCTTTCAATCATTTGTTTGACAACTAATTGCGACATAATAAAAGGTCCAACTAAATCGACATCGATTACTTGTCTAAAATCAGCAACCGACATGGTGGTAGCCAATTCTCTTTTGATAATCCCTGCATTATTTACAAGAATATGGATATCTCCTAATTCTTTTGAAATTAATTCGATATTCAAAGCCGCTGCTTTTTCATTGGTTACATCAAATAAATAACCTGTAGCCTTATATCCTTTGCTTTTATAATAGTTCAAAGCCTCTTCCATTTTAGAAGGTGTAGTTCCAGTAATCACTAATTCAGCACCGGCTTGCGCCAATCCTTCGGCCATTGCCATACCCAAACCATGAGTTCCTCCAGTAATCAAGGCTCTTTTGCCTGTTAAGTCAAATAAATTCATCGCTTATCGTAATTCGTTTGGTGCCACAATATCCATATCGCCATAATCTAAATTCTCTCCTGCCATTCCCCAAATAAAAGAATAATTTGCCGTTCCTGCTCCTGAGTGAATTGACCATTCTGGAGACAATACTGCTTGATTATTTTGCATGAAAATATGACGTGTGTTTTGAGGTTCTCCCATAAAATGACTGATGGTTTGTCCTGCTTCTAAATCAAAATAAAAGTAGGCTTCCATTCGTCGATTGTGCGTATGTGAGGGCATAGTGTTCCAAATATTTCCTGGCAATAACTCGGTCAATCCCATTTGCAATTGACAGGTTTCAACCACACTATTCACAATCAATTTATTGATGATACGTTTGTTGGCAAACTTTTCTTCACCTAAATGCACAATCTCAGCATTTTCTTTGGTGACTTTCTTGGTTGGAAATTTGTGATGTGCTGGAGCCGAATTGATGTAAAACAATGGTTGTTCCCCATTCGTAGCAGAAAAAAGGACTTCTTTACATCCTTGTCCAACATACAAAGCCTCTTTTTTCTCTAAAAAATAATCTACTCCATCCACGGTTACTTTTCCGCTACCGCCAACATTGATAATCCCAAGCTCTCTTCGGTCAAGAAAATTTTCCGACTTCAAATAGGGTATTGTTTCTAATTTTAATCGTCTATCAACAGGCATTATTCCTCCTACAATATATCTATCATACATAGAATAGGTAAGTTGTATCTGATTTTCTACGAATAGTGTTTCAATTAAGAAATGTTCTCTTAATTCGCTAGTAGTATATGTATTAGCATCTTTTGGATGAGATGCGTATCTGAATTCAAAATTTGTCATTCTTATTTATTTATTTTGGTAAACTAAAATCTTTAGGTTTGATTTACAAATCAGTGATTGGGCTATATTTTGGCACCAATGCTTTCATCACCGTCCAGCCTATCAAATAACAAACTGCACAGATTGAAAATATAATGAAATACCCAGCCTCAATGCCTTCAAAACCCATGAAAGACATATTGGTGTCTTTGGCGTGATCGAATAAAACTCCCGACCCTTTATTAATTAATGTTGACCCTAGTCCTCCAGCTAATCCACCTATTCCTGTTACAGTAGCAATAGCTTTTTTAGGAAACATATCTCCAACGGTTGTGAAAATATTAGCAGACCAAGATTGATGAGCGGCTCCTGCAATACCAATAATGATTACCGGCAACCAATACGTATAATGTCCTAAGGGCTGAGCTACCAAAGCTAGTAAAGGAAAAAAAGCAAAAATCAGCATCGCTTTCATTCTTCCATCATATGGATTCATTCCTTTCTTTTCTACAAAATAAGTCGGTAACCAACCCCCAATAATTGAAAGTAAAGTAATCATATATAACACAAATAAAGGCAAAGCCGCTTCTGTTGCATCCATATCATATACTGAACTTAAATAAGCCGGTGTCCAAAATAAAAAGAACCACCACACACCGTCTGTCATAAATTTCCCAAAAGCAAATGCCCAAGTTTGTTTGTATCTGAAACAATCCTTTAAACTTACTTTAGTAGCTGTTTCGGCCACATAACCCACTAATTTGCTATCTGCAATTACATCTTGTTGAATATAAGCCAGTTCTTCAGGACTTACTTTGGTATGATTCTCAGGTTTGTCGTATAAAAAGACCCAAAATCCCATCCAAACAAAACCTAAAGCTCCAATAATAATAAACGACATTTCCCAACCAAAAGCTTTTGCAATAAATGGAATGGTAATTGGTGCCGCCAAGGCTCCCACCGTTGCTCCCGAATTAAAAATACTGGTAGAGAACGCTCTATCTTTTTTAGGGAAATATTCTGCTGTAGTTTTAATTGCTGCTGGAAAATTTCCTGCTTCTCCCACAGCCAAAACAAAACGTGCTAAAATAAACAAGGTGACACTAGTAGAAATAATCATTCCTGTATCGTTTACTGTTGCAATAGCATTTTTAGCACCCTCAAAACCTACTAGCCAATTTCCTGTCAATATTCCTGAAGTGGCAATTCCTGCAAAAGCATGTAAACAAGCTCCAACAGACCAAACTCCAATAGCCCAAAGAAACCCTTTTTTAGTATCCAATATATCTACTAATCTACCTGCAAATAGTAACGAAACAGCATAAAAAATAGAGAATAAAGCTGTTATATTTCCGTAATCATTGTTAGTCCAATGAAACTCTGGAGCAATAAAATCACTCCAAGTTAAAGAAAGCACTTGTCTATCTAAATAATTAATAGTTGTAGCAAAGAAAAGTAAGCCACAAATAGTCCAACGGAAATTTCCAATTGATGTATTCGTCTTGTTCATTGTTCGGTTTTTTTGGTTAGTTAATCTAATCAATTATTATTTAACTATTTTAGTTGTAATATTTGTTATTTATTTGCACAAATATACTACTTTTAGCATTTAGTGTAATCGATTACACAAATATATATCTAAAAAATTAAATAGCAAGTTTTTTATTAAAAAAACTAAACTCAAAAATAGTTATGAAAATAATCCCCTTATTGATAAAAAAACAAGTTCTTATTTTAATTATTAGCTTAATCGGTTTTTCTAGTGAAGGACAAATAAATACGATTCCCGTTTGGACTAAATCTATTCCTAACTCAATTAATACGTTGGATTACACTGAAAAAGAAATTTTCAAAGACGGACAGCTACAAGGTACTAGCCAAGTTATAAATCCTAACTTAACTATTTATTTACCCAAAAAAGAAGTAGCAAATGGGAGTGCCGTTCTAATTTTTCCCGGAGGCGGTTATTCACATCTAGCTATGTATAAAGAGGGTAAAAAAGTAGCTGAATGGTTAAATTCTCTTGGAATAACAGCGTTTGTCCTAAAATATCGTCTCCCAAGTGACCTTATAATGAAAGATAAAACTATAGCGCCTTTGCAAGATGCTCAAGAAGCCATTCGAATAGTCAGACGCAATGCTAAAGAATGGAATATCGACCCCACTAAAATAGGCGTTTTAGGTTTTTCTGCAGGAGGGCATTTAGCATCTACATTATCAACACATTATCAAGAAAAAGTATATGATGCTGACACAACAAGTTCGCGTCCTGATTTTTCTATTTTAATCTATCCTGTTATTTCGATGGAAGATGGTATCACTCACAGTGGATCAAAAAATAGCCTTCTAGGAGAAACTGCAAGTAAGGAATTGATTGACCACTATTCTAATGAAAAACAAGTAAATTCAAATACCCCTAAAACATTTTTAATCCATGCATCTGACGATAAAGCTGTTCCCGTAGCCAATTCGATTAATTATTACCTTAATTTATTGAAATACAATGTTCCCGCTGAAATACACGTGTATGAAAAAGGCGGACATGGTTTTGGATTAGGCAGAGAAGGAACTAATAAAGACTGGCCAAAAGCTTGTGAAAAATGGCTCGTACAAAATGGTTACATTCAAAAACCAGAAGGATATCTTTTTTCCTACTTCAAAGATAATGGTCAAGACGGCTTGCATTTAGCCTATAGTGAGGATGGTTATAAATGGAGCACTTTAAAAAATAATTCCTCATTCTTGAGTCCTGAAGTTGGCAAAGACAAATTAATGAGAGACCCTAACATTATAAAAGGTGAAGATGGATTGTATCATATGGTATGGACTGTAAGCTGGACTGATAAAGGAATCGGGTATGCCGTTTCAAAAGATTTAATTCATTGGTCTCAACAAGAATTTATTCCAGTGATGAAAAGATTCAAAAAAACACGCAATACTTGGGCACCAGAAATTACTTATGATGACACAAAAAAAAGATATATCATTTATTGGGCTTCTACTATAGACGGGGAATTCCCCGAAACAAAATCGAATGAAGAAAAAGGATATAATCACAGGATTTATTATACCTCAACTAAAGACTTTAAAAAATTCAAGAGAACTAAACTTTTATTTAACCCAGGTTTCAATGTCATCGACGCTACTATAATTAAACAAAAAGATGGATTTACCATGTTTGTAAAAGACGAAACAACAAGCCCTGCCCAAAAGAACATTAAAATAGCCTATAGTCAAAATATAACTGGACCATACACTATCATTAACGAACCAATTAGCGGTAATTATTGGGCTGAAGGGCCAACTGTAAGTGTAATAGATGGTTCCCAAATTGTCTATTTTGACAAATATAAAGACAAAAAATATGGAGCTGTAGTTAAAAATTTAAATGGATGGAGAGACATTTCTGACGAAGTAAGCTTCCCTGAAGGCACAAGACACGGAACAGTAATCACTGTTCCAATCGAACTCATTAATCAATTGAAAAAACAATAATTCGCAAATATGAATTTATTATCAAATTATAAATCAAACAAATAAGCTGCCAAAAAATTAAAATAACTAGTGTTTTTTAAATTAGTTTCACTTCCTATCGCAGAAGGAAAATTAACGTTGTAACCCAATTCAAAATCAAAAGAATTAGCACTAAATTGAATAGGTAAATTTAGTTGTTTATTGATTAAATAAAATTGTTTATTTGTCGTAAAATCTGTTACTATACGCCCATTCTGGATATACGTCCGAGACAGCTCAACGGTTTGGTCTCCAGCAATTATGCTAAATTGAGGTCTAATATCCAATCTGTATTTTGGTGAATTAAGTAATTTAAGTACAAAATAAGTGGTAGATGCTACTTGAAATGCTTTGTCATTACCAAACAAATAAGAACCTGATAGTTGTGTACCAATTGTTCTCTTTTTATTCTTAATTCCAAATCCAAGATTAATATCATTTTCAAATGAGTTAGAAAGACCATTGTTGTAAAAATATCTGGTGTACGAAGTATAGTATTTAAACGTATTGTTTTTGCCCAAACTTTTTCCGTAGCCAAGATTAACAGTAGTTAAATCCCATTTTGGATCAAATTTATTATAATAAATTCCAGACACATTTAACGACAATCCTGAATAATGCAAATAACTTATTTTAGGACTCAGGCTATATTGATGAACGCCTATATCTCGCCCTGAAAAATAGGTGTTACTATTATAATTCATTGAAAGATACAGAAACTGATACTTTGTAAATGAAGCCAAAACCTCATCTAAAGTTTTATTATTTTGAAATAACTCATCAATAACATCATCCGTTTCTTTATCAGACAACTCTTGAGAGGATGTGATAAAAAATGCTGAGAAACAAAGAAGTAAAGTGAAATATTTTTTCATTAAGTCCTAAAATTAAAAAGTAAGTAATTGAACTAATCAACCACTTACTTAAACACAAAATAAGTAAATAAATTTAATTTTTTCTTATTCTTCTTTCTTTTATTTCGCTTAATTTTTCACGTATTTTATTCTCGTTTTGAGAATGCAACTGTTGGCGTTGCTCTTTTGTAAGAGTAGTTTTAAACTCTTCTTTAAGCGATTTTGCTTTTTCTCTATTTTCATTTAAAATGGCTTTTTGAGCATCTGAAAATGTTGCTACAAGAGCGGCTTGCTGTTGTTCTCTAGTCAAACTTCTATCCTTTAAAATAGCCAGTTGTTCAGCTGTCAACGATGCTTTAAAAGCCTCTCGATTAGCTTTCATTACGTCTCGTTGTTCCTGTAATAGTTTTTGTTGCTCAACAGTCAAATTCTCTTTAAGTTCTTTTTCTTGAGCAAAAGTCTTGGTACTACCTAAAAACAAAGTGATGGTAATAATTAAAATTGTAGTTATTGATTTCATTAGCAGAGTTTTTTATATTCTATAATTATCTTTAAATCTATATGTCTTCTAAAATTGAACTTTCTATGTATTTGTCTACCTCGGCTTCTTCTACAAATAATGATTTGACTAAGATATCATTTTCATTTTGAACTACATTATCTGCATTCGTTTTTTGATGTTCAATGTGTTTATTTGTATTAGATATAACTGATTCTAAATTTGTATTACCCTGATTGGAATCAGACTGCACTACCGATTGATTTATTTCATCCGAATTGTTTACTAAGGCTATTGAAGATGCATCAGTTCCTGAAATAGAATTAGCTGAAAACTGAACATACACAACCAAGCCTAATATCAGAACGATACTAGCAGCTGCTTTCCAGATACTATTTTTATGTAAAAACCAATTTATAGTAAGACTTTTATCCTGAGAAGTTTTACTTAAAATTTCATTTTTAGACTGGTTAAAATAACCCTCTGGGAGATTTAACCCCAATTCCTCTTTGTGGATTTGAGTTAGCTTTTGATCTTGTAACTGACTAATCTTCATTTTATTGTTTATTTCTTTCTCCATTGTGTACCTAATTTAATCAACCTTTTTTAAAGTCAAAATATCAATGTTTTCAATTTTACTCTGAATAATACTTACCGAATTATAATAGGATGTTTTCAAACTACCTTCTTTCATCCCTGTGATTTCGGCAATTTCTCTAAATTTCATATCATCATAATATTTCATATTAAATATTTCTCTGTGCTTATCTGGCAATTCAGATAATATTCGGTGTAATTTTACTTGAAGTTCATTCCCCTCAAAAAAAGAATCTTCCATTAAATTATCCAAATATTTCCTATTCACATCATCTATCGAAATATGAAACTTCTTTCTATTTTGTTCTATAAATCGAAGCGATTCATTATAAGCAATTCTGTGCATCCAGGTATATAAAGAACTATCTTGAGAAAACTTTGGCAACCCTTTATAAATTCTAATGAAGGTGTTTTGCAACACATCATCGGCATCCTCATGAGTACCTACCAACTTTCGAATAAGCCAATACAACTTCACCTGATAAAGATCCAGTAATTTTTTAAAGGCAGCATCCCTTTGATTATTGCTAAGCAATTTTTTTACAAAATCAACCTGATTATCCAATACTGAATTTTTAAATATTAAACCGCTATTCAACTATTAGACCCTAATAATCTCATTTAGTTTTAAAAAGCACCCACTTTTTTTATTGGTATAAAAATAATATATTTTACAATAGCAAATAAGCTCGGAAAAACTCTTGTGTTGTTCTTTTTAATACATAAAGGCTATCGCTTATACAGATAGCCTTTATGTGTATTTAAATTGAAAAGGGAAACTTTCTTAATTAATTTTTTATGCCTAAAAATGCTCCTGTAGCACTAAAATTTAATTTTAATTGAACTCCTGCAGCAGTAGTAATTACAATATCGTAAGTTCCATTTGATTCTAAATGTGCCTCTTTAATAACAGCACCTACATAATTAGTAGTAATATAATTCTTAATAGCAGTTACTAAATTGGTAATCGCTACTGGAGATAAATTAGAGGGAAAATGATTGTTAGTATTTGAACTCAAGGATACAAAAGTACCTGTTGAATCAAATTTCAATTCTAATTTTAGGCTGTCTGCAGTAATAATATGAACTTCAAAGCTACCATCTGATTCTCTTTTTGCACCCACTATTGTTGATCCTACATAATTAGTGCTGATATAGGTTGTAATTGAAGCTGATAAATCAGCAATTGCAATTACAGTTCCATTATCTGAGTGATGAATATCATCTGAACTCACTGCAACAAAATCACCCGTAGCAGAAAAATTAATATTTAGCTTAGCTCCTGATGCTGTAGTAACAAACACATCAAAACTTCCATCCGATTCTTTATGCGCTGATGTAATTGTTGCTCCGGAATAGTTAGTTGAGATATAAGTAGTAATGGCTGGCAATAAATCAGCTATAACTACTGGTGTGTGATTATTATTGTGATCATGTTTATGATTTCCATTAGCTTTTAATGCTTTTGCAGCAACAAAAGTACCATCTGATTTAAAATTTAATTTAATTTTATTCCCATCAGCCGAGGTTATCATTACATCAAATCCTCCATCTGATTCTACATGTGCATTATTAATTACAGCACCCGCATAGTTCGTAGTAATGTAAGTCGTAATCGCAGGTAGTAAATCAGCAATAGCTACATTAGTTTGTACTTTAGCCGAAAGGAATGCTCCTCTAATTGAAAAAATTAATTTAGTTACCACTGCATTTGCTGTTGAACTAGTCGACTTAGCTGTTGTACCTGACGTCTTAGCGACATAAGCTACATATGTTCCATCAGATACTAAGTTTACTTCTGTAGTACTTGCTCCTGAATAATTAGATGCTATATAAGCTGAAGCAGAAGTTGGTAGAGCAGTTGCGGCTACCACTTCATAAGAAGTTGCTGTAGCAGCAGTTGTTGCTGCTGATCCAACAGGTTCATTACTAGAACAACTAAAAAGCATTGCTGAAATAGCGAAAGCGAAAATAATTTTGTAATTTTTCATTTTGATTATAATTTAAGATTTAAGATTATGATTTTTTAATTTGATTGAAATTAATTCTTCTGATACGTCTATTTTTCATAAACGACTCAAGCCTTTTTAAAACTGTATTAAAAAGAGACATAAAAAAATAAAACCTAATACATAGTATAAGAAATACAATATATTATTGTGAAGATAGTCGGCAAAATGTTTTAATGGTTCCATATCTAATAATTTATTTGGTCTATGTTAGGTTAGACCTGAAAACATTTAAAAAGTTTTTTTATTAGAATAAAAATAATTTTTAAATAGTATCTAAAAACAAAAAAACCTCAAGATATCTTGAGGTTTTCTAAATACAATTACTTCGTCTTAATACGTAATCTTTCCTATATGTTGCATTACTCGAACAATTCTAGCTTTTCTTTTATTGATAAATGCAGTCGAATTAGACGCTTTGAATTTTCTAGGATTAGGTAAAATAGCGGCAATTCCCGCAGCTTCCATTTTAGTTAAACTCGAAGCATCCTTACCGTACCAATATTGTGTGGCAGCATGCGCTCCATAAATACCATCCCCCATTTCAATACTATTTAAGTACACTTCCATGATGCGTTCTTTACCCCAAATCAGTTCAATTAAAACCGTAAAATAGGCTTCCAACGCTTTTCTAAAGTAACTTCTTCCCTGCCATAAAAATACATTCTTAGCTGTTTGCTGAGAAATCGTGCTTCCTCCTTTTATTCGTTTCCCATTGGAATTGTTTTGAAATGCTTTTTGCATGGCACTAAAATCAAACCCATGATGTCTCAAGAAAGTCCCATCTTCGCTAGCGATAACTGCCTTTTGCAAATTCATTGAAATATTTTCAATGGGCTCCCAATTGTGTTCAAAATGAATCGGCTTTTTGTCCAACTTATTTTCTATAACCCGAATCCCCATCAAAGGAGTAAACGGCACAGGAACAAACTTGAAAAATACCACTGAAAAAACAGATAGCCCAAAAAACCACAATAACCCTTTATATAAAATATGTTTTAACTTAACCATAAAAAAGAATCTAGCCATGTTTAAAAAAACACCGTTTGAATTGGCATAAAAATAATACTTTTTTGGAGCTATCTCCAGCTGTCCACTATATCTTTTCCTTTTTTTATCCCAAAACCTCTCCTCTTCAAAAAAAGAAAAAGGATGCCGTTCCCATCTGGGCTAAAAATTCGCATTAAAATCGTGTTTCTCATTAGAATTAATTATTTTTATAGACTCAAAAACATTGATTTTTATGAAAAAAATAATTCTTTTAACTCTAATCGGTTTAAATGCCATGGCGCAAAACGTAATGACTCCCGAATTACTATGGAAATTGGGCAGAATTAGTCCCTTAGGAATTTCTAAAGACGGTAAAAATATCGTCTATAAAGTAAGTACACCTTCTGTGGCAGAAAACAAATCCAATTCAAAAATCTACACTTTGCCTATTTCTGGAGGTACCCCAACCGAAATTAAAGATACTAAAAGTGTATTAGCCGATAAAAACGTTTCTCCTGACGGAAAGTATATCGTGTATAACGAAGAAGTGAAGATTGACAACGTTCACGGAAAAGACTTTTATCCAGAACTACAAAAATCAGAGGTGCAAATCTACAATGGTTTGGATTATCGTCATTGGGACACTTGGAACGAAGGAAAATTCAACCATGTTTTTTATAAAGAAAATAAAGATGGAGCGGTGGGGATTGACATCCTAAAAGGAGAAAACTTCGATAGCCCTCAAAAACCTTTTGGTGGTGACGAAGATTATATTTGGTCGCCAGACAGCAAAAGTATTTTGTATGTATGTAAGAAAAAAGCAGGAACACAGTATGCTATTTCAACTAATACGAACATTTATCAATACGATTTGGCCGCCGGAACAACCATCAATTTAACTGATGGAAATGAAGGGTACGATACAGCACCCCAATTTTCATCTACTGGAAATTTAGCTTGGTTGCAAATGAAACGCGATGGTTATGAAGCCGATAAAAACGATATTATAGTTGCTTCCAAAGGAATAAAGTTCAACTTAACGGCAAATTGGGACGGAAGTGTGGACCATTTTTTATGGAGCAAAGACGGCAAAAGTATCTTCTTCATTGCTGCTGTTGACGGAACCAAACAACTTTTTGAAGTCAATTTTCCTGGGGTAACAAAAATAGCCATTCAGGTGCGCCAAATTACCAATGGGGATTTTGATGTAAATGATATAATTGGTTTTTCAGGAGATACTGCCTTCTTAACTCGTGCCGACATGAATCATGCAGCTGAAATCTTTTCATTTAATTTAAAAAAGAAAAATTGGATTCAATTATCCAATGTAAATACAGCTACTTATAGTACTTTGGCGTTAAGCAAAACCGAAAGACGTTATGTTACCACCACCGATGGTAAGAAAATGTTAGTTTGGGTCATTTTGCCTCCCAATTTTGATGCTACAAAAAAATACCCAACGCTGTTGTATTGCCAAGGCGGTCCTCAAAGTGCTTTAACACAATTTTATTCGTACCGTTGGAATTTTCAATTAATGGCAGCCAATGGCTATATTGTGGTAGCACCTAACCGTCGCGGAATGCAAGGACATGGTATAGAATGGAATGAGCAAATAAGTAAAGATTGGGGCGGACAAGTAATGGACGATTACCTTTCAGCAATAGATGACGTCGCAAAAGAATCTTATGTAGACAAAGCGCGTTTAGGCTGTGTAGGGGCAAGTTATGGCGGCTATTCTGTGTTTTATTTAGCTGGAATACACAACAACCGTTTCAAAACGTTCATTGCTCACGATGGGGTTTACAATACGCAAAGTATGTTTGGTACTACCGAAGAAGTTTTCTTTAACAACTGGGATTTCGGAGGGGCTTATTGGGAAAAAGACAATGCGGCTGCGCAAAAAAGCTACACCAAATTCAACCCAATGACTTTAGTCGAAAAATGGAACAAACCCATCTTAATCATTCAAGGAGGAAAAGATTTTCGTGTGCCAATTGGACAAGGACAAGAAGCATTTCAGGCGGCTCAACTTCGTGGTATAAAAAGTAGATTTTTGTATTTCCCAGAGGAAAATCACTGGGTATTGAAACCTCAAAACGCACAAGTTTGGCAAAAAGAATTCTTCAAATGGCTGAAAGAAACTTTATAATTACAAAAGCAAAACCTCGTCAATGACGAGGTTTTTTATTAGTTAGTATTGACAATATCTTCAATGATATTCAAATGATGTGTAGTGTGAATTTCAAGAAAACGAATCGTTTCTTTTAGTTTGAGTTTTCCAAAATACGGATGCTCAAAATAGTTGTCTTTGGAAACCAGCTCCAACGATTTAACTGTATCTCTTGCTTCTGCTAAATGGTGTTCTAAATCAGCACATGTTATATCTGCTTTTGGAACTACAACTTTAGGCGCTTTTGCTTTTCCTCTTGGAATTTTTTTGGTTGCCAATACCATTATCTTAATTAAACTAAACTTCCAGTGGTAGTCTTTAGGATTGGACTTATGTACAGCGCTAACAACACCATTGATGGTTAAAAGCGAATGTTCAATTTGCCATCCGACAGTGGATTGTGATACTTGTAAATTGATAGTTTCATTATTAGAAATATAGTATTCTAATTGATTCAATAAAGCATCTAAATTATTTTTCATTTTCTGAATTTCGGTTAGTTGGCGCTATGCACTAATCAAAAATACAAAATCTTTAATCGAAAAAAATAATTATATGATAATACATAGTCTATCATTTGAAACAAAAAAACCTTGCATCACTGCAAGGTTTTTTATAAAATATATTATTATTTCTTATTCCGGATCATTCATTTTGAATGTGTCCATGAAAGCAGTGGTATAATCCCCCGCAATATAACGAGGATCGTCCATCAACTGTCTGTGGAATGGAATTGTAGTTTTTACTCCTTCAATAACGAATTCGTCTAAGGCTCTTCTCATTTTACTAATTGCCTCTTCACGTGTTTGCGCTGTTGTAATCAACTTAGCAATCATAGAATCGTAGTTAGGCGGAATAGAATAGCCTGAATATACGTGTGTATCTAAACGAACTCCGTGACCACCTGGCATGTGTAGCGTAGTGATTTTTCCTGGTGAAGGACGGAAATCATTGTATGGATCTTCAGCATTGATACGGCATTCGATTGCGTGCAATTGTGGCAAGTAATTTTTACCTGAAATTGGCACACCAGCCGCAACTAAAATTTGCTCACGAATCAAGTCGTAATCAATTACTTGTTCTGTAATTGGATGCTCCACTTGAATACGCGTATTCATTTCCATAAAATAGAAATTACGGTGTTTGTCTACCAAGAATTCTACTGTTCCAGCTCCTTCATATTTAATATATTCGGCAGCTTTTACAGCAGCTTCTCCCATTTTTAGACGCAATTCATCCGTCATAAATGGAGATGGAGTTTCTTCAGTTAATTTTTGGTGACGACGTTGTACAGAACAATCTCTTTCAGAAAGGTGACAAGCTTTTCCGTAAGAATCTCCAACCACTTGAATTTCGATATGACGAGGCTCTTCGATTAATTTCTCTAAGTACATTCCGTCATTTCCAAAAGCAGCAGCCGACTCTTGACGAGCGCCTTCCCATGCTTTCAATAAATCTTCTTCTTTCCAAACCGCACGCATTCCTTTTCCACCACCACCCGCAGTGGCTTTCAACATTACTGGATAACCAAATTGATTGGCTAATTCAGCTGCTTGTTCGTACGACTCTAAAATTCCAACAGAACCTGGAACACAAGGAACTCCTGCTTCAATCATGGTAGCTTTAGCCGAAGCTTTGTCTCCCATTCTATCAATCATTTCTGGAGCGGCTCCAATAAATTTGATTCCGTGTTCTTGACAGATTTTTGAGAATTTTGAATTTTCAGAAAGGAAACCATATCCTGGGTGAATTGCATCAGCATTAGTAATCTCTGCTGCTGCAATGATATTGGACATTTTCAAATAGGATAAATTACTTGGAGCGGGACCAATACATACTGCTTCATCTGCAAATTTTACGTGTAAACTTTCCGCATCAGCAGTAGAATAAACAGCAACTGTTTTGATTCCCATTTCTTTGCAAGTACGAATTACACGAAGTGCAATCTCTCCTCTATTTGCAATTAATATTTTTTTAAACATACTTTTTTGTTTAGAAGTTTATGTGTTTAAGCGGTTAGAAGAAAGAGGTTAATAAACCCTTAAGCTTCTAAACTACTATACTTTTAAACTATTAAATTATGATGGATCTACCAAGAATAATGGTTGATCAAATTCTACTGGAGACATATCATCCACTAAAATTTTAACGATTTTACCTGAAATTTCAGATTCGATTTCGTTAAATAATTTCATTGCTTCAATCACACAAAGTACATCTCCTTTTCCGATAGTACTTCCTACCTCAACAAAAACGGGTTTGTCTGGAGAAGGTTTTCTATAGAATGTTCCAATAATTGGTGATTTGATTGTAATATATTTAGACTCTTCTGCAACTGGTGCTGCTGGAGCAGCAGGTGCTGCCGCCGCTGGAGCAACTGTTTGAGGAGCCACTGCCTGTTGAAGCATTGGTTGCGCTGGCATTTGCTGAACATAAGTTGTTTCTGTAGCATTACCTTCTAAAGTCGTTCTGATGGTTACTTTTACATCGTCCATCTCCAATTTAACCTCTGCAACTCCTGAGTTTGCAACAAATTTGATTAGGTTTTGAATTTCTTTTAAATCCATAATGATTTGTTTTTAGTTTACATTTATTTTTTGTCGTAGGCCCATTTCAAGTAAATAGAACCCCAGGTAAATCCACCACCAAAAGCAGCAAATATTATCGTATCTCCTTTTTTGAATTGTTTTTCGAAATCATTCAATACTAATGGTAAAGTAGCCGAAGTTGTATTTCCATATCGTTCGATATTCATCAATACTTTTTCTTCTTCTAAATTCATTCGGCTAGCAGTAGCGTCAATGATACGTTTATTAGCTTGGTGTGGCACTAACCAATTTACGTCTGCATTAGTCAAATTATTTCTTTTCAAGATTTGTTCGCTTGCATCAGCCATATTAGTTACAGCATATTTAAAAACGGTTTTTCCATCCTGAATAATATTGTGTCTGTTTTCTTTAACAGTATCAATTGTAGTAGGTATCAATGAACCTCCGGCAGGGATTTTCAAGAAATCACGTCCAACTCCGTCAGAACGCAAATATTCATCTAACAATCCTAAACCTTCATAGTTTGGTTCAAATAAAGCAGCACCAGCACCATCTCCAAAAATAATACAAGTCGTACGATCTGTATAATCTACAATAGATGACATTTTATCAGCGCCAATAAGTAGTACTTTTTTATATCTTCCTGATTGAATGTAGGCTGCGGCAGTTGACATTCCGAATAAAAAGCTAGAACAAGCGGCTTGTAAATCGTAACCAAATGCGTTAGTTGCGCCAATTTCAGTAGCCACATACGCAGCAGTAGCTGCAACAGGCATATCAGCAGTGGCAGTTGCCACAATCACTAAATCGATCTCCAAAGGATCTAAATTAGCTTTAGCCATTAAATCTTTAGCGGCCATAATAGCAAGGTAAGAAGTCCCTTTGCTATCGTCTTTCAGAATACGTCTTTCTTTAATTCCTGTACGAGCGGTAATCCATTCGTCATTCGTATCGACCAAGGTTTCAAGAATTTCGTTAGTTAAAACAAAATCTGGAACATAGGCTCCAACAGCGGTAATTGCGGCTGTAATTGTACTCATTGTATTCATTTATTGTAATCAAATGCTAGGCATTTGAAAAATTTTTAAAAGATTTGAAAATTACAAAAAAATTTCTAAACCAAACCTTTTAACACTCTAATTTGATGAAAATTATAGACAACAAAAAAAACTCTCACATGGTGAGAGTTCTATTTTATCTACAAAAATGTATTAAGCAACAGCTTCTGATTTATCAATAACCACTTGTCCTCTGTAGTACATTTTACCTTCGTGCCAGTAAGCTCTGTGGTATAAGTGTGCTTCTCCTGTGATAGGACATGTAGCGATTTGAGCTACAGTTGCTTTATAATGTGTTCTTCTCTTATCTCTTCTTGTTTTCGAGATTTTTCTCTTAGGATGTGCCATTTTACTATATTATTTATCCGTTAATAGTTGCTTTAATTTGTCCCAGCGAGGGTCAATATTTTCTTCTTTTTTATTCTCTTTTTTGGTTTCTTTGACTGCTAATTCATTCAATTTTTTCAAGGCTTCTGACTCTAAAGTCCCGTCTTTTACTCCTGGATGAACTCGTCTTAGAGGTACTGAAAGTACAATCATTTCATAAATATACTGAGCAATATCGACTTCAAATTCACCGAAAGGCAAAATCAATAATTCTTCATTGTCATTATTGAATTCTTCGCCAAAACGAACAATCAATTTCATTTTACTCTTGATTGGCAAATCAAAATCTTCTCCTGTTACATCACAGGGTACATGTACTATTCCTTCATGCTTGAAACTGATTTCCAGCATATTGGACTTTTTCTCTAAAACTACATTTACTTTGATATCCGAATTTTGAAATTCGTCATAATCAAAGATGTCAAAGAACGCATTGTCTATTTGATATTCAAAATGATGTTTCCCTAGCTTTAATCCTACAAACGGAATTAAATATTCTTTAGTCTTCTTCATTTCAACAACATTTTACCCTCAACTACGGGAGCGCAAAGATATAAAATTATTATAAATCCAATA
>JACCDS010298239.1_pt1 | contig 98266 bp, 175 predicted proteins | sample 7446441 | NCBI WGS metagenome assembly JACCDS01 (sample SAMN15323445, study PRJNA562643) | freshwater metagenome | isolation source: river surface water | place: USA:Blue River Watershed | collected 2017-08-17
TAAAGCAAAATACAACAAGTACTGTCCAAAGATAGATTGGATCGATTAGTAATCAAAAAATATTAGAAATGAAATTAGATCATAACAGCCTTAGTGCTCGGCTTTACAGATGGTTCTATCAAGTATATGAAATGCCATCAAACCTATGTCCATACTTTTGGAAACTTGCATTTATGTATTTGGTAATTATACCATACTCAATAATAGTCCTTCCGAAGATAATTTTCCGGGAAGATCCAGGAAGCGATGACGTAAGAATTATTTCATCATTACTTATTTGGACTATGGCATTTTTTGGATTTAGTGCCATATATTCCATAGTAACCTATTTAATATGGGGTGTAGGTTCTAAGGATTCTTTGATGCTCGGTCTTCAGAAAGTTGGTCTTATTGCTTTGATCGTGTCAATAGTGGTTCTTATCATGTTAGGTATTTTTAACATTAAGCCTAGCAAAAGAAACCAGAAAAGAATCTGGTCAAATGAAGAATACGACTATATCGATAACCCAGACTATAGACCTTCATTCCTTGTAATTACCAAGGAATTCATCAAAGCAAAATATTACAAATACTGTCCAAAGATAGATTGGACAAAATAAAAAACAATAATAATATGGGATTTTTAACAAACTTAGTAAGTGCAACGATTAAAACAGCTTTAACCCCTGTTGCTGTAGTAAAGGACGTAGTGAACGTCATAAGGGATGAAGAGGCAGACTCGACAAAGAATCTTCTGAATAGTGTAGGAGGAGATTTAAACAATGCTGCTGATGATTTAGTTGACGGAAACATCTAGAAAAATGAAAAAGTTACAATTTGATATAAGTAGAGTCATAGGGATCCGGATATTTGATAAACGAGAATCCAGCTATAAGTGGCTACCTAAGAAGCAAAAAACATTCTTTTTTGGACTATTTAAAAGAAACAGATTCCATTCAGAGGGCTTTTATAGTCATGGCCATTATGAGGAATGCTACGAGAGCGGATGCTTCGATGCTACCTCAACCACAAAAGAACGTCTCGAAAAAATAGATTACATAGTCGATAAAGACAATAAGGTTTGGTACAAGCCATACGTTTTAGTTGATTTAGAATCTGAAAATCAGTACAAAATCTCATTCGAAACAATCGAAGAAGCTAAAAGTTGGACAAATGAGATTGAAGTAAAAAGCGGTAAAAATTTTCAATCATGTTAGTGGTATTTAATCATGCGATTTCAACTATTAAGTTGTATCCAAAAAAAGAACTTAGAAGCAGCTTCCTAAGGGTTGTTGCCGATTACAAAAGATTTGTCGGATATAAATATTGGATTATTCCAATATGGGAAAAAATGGACTATGCGGTTATAGATGGTTGGCCAGATAGATTCCTATGTAAGCCTGAGGACTACTCTTTTTCGGAAACCTATATCGAGAACAATAAGATTTACTATAATCCGTACTGCATAATATCCACCAACGATGGTAAACAAACTAGAGTAATGTTCGAAACCACCGAAGAGCTAAATTCTTACGTGGAAGATCTTAAATCACAAGCACCACACATAATAATAGAAAAATGAAAAAATCACCAGTAGCAAATGTATCATATTGGGAAGTTGAGGAATTGGCTGCCCAAATATGTGGAGTATCTGAGGAGTTCGAGGAAGATCAGATAGACTCTTCGGAATTAGAAGAAAAACTTTATGAAGAGTTTGAAATCGATATGGAACAGTTCCATAAGATAGTTTCTCATCTTGTTCCTCTCGCAGATTGCTCAAAGAGTCCATTAACTGAAAAATTAGTAATGGGATTCTCCAATCCTGAACACAATATGTGGATCTGTAGAACTGAATCATCACTAATTGAGTCTCCGGAAGAAAAATAGGGTCCCTAATTTTTTTATTACCGTAACTCGATGATAACTTTGTAAAAAAATAATTTATGATAGGAATAAATCCAGCTTTATTGACGGATGGCTACAAGACGGGCCATCATCAGCAGTACCCCGAGGGAACAACACTCGTGTATTCCAATTTTACTCCTCGCAGTAATAAGTACGCACCTAAGGGATGTGATCAAGTAGTATCATTTGGACAGCAGATGATTATGAAACAGATCCACGAATCGTTTCAGAGAGATTTCTTCGACCAGCCAAAAGAAAAGGTTTGTGGGGAGATTAAGACTGAGTTATCAATGTACCTTGGGGTAGATTATGACGTTTCTCACTTCGAAGCTCTTCATGATCTTGGCTATTTACCTATCAAGGTGAGTGTAATCGAGGAAGGTACTTTGGTTCCAATTAAAGTTCCAGTCCTGACGATCTACAACACACACCCAGATTTTTATTGGGTAACTAATTATCTAGAAACGATAATTTCAAATCTTCTTTGGAAGCCAATGACTTCTGCCACTATCGCTTATCAGTACAGAAAAATATTGAATGAGTGGGCTCGCAAAACAAACAAAGGAGCTATGGATCTTGTTCAGTGGCAAGGACACGACTTCTCAATGAGAGGTATGGACTCAGTTGAAGCTGTAATTAGTTCTGGTCTTGGACACCTCACATCTTTCACCGGTACGGATTCTTTGCCTGCAATTTACGGAGCTCGTAAATACTACGGAGAAACCGGATTTGTTGCTGCATCGGTTCCAGCTACGGAACACTCTGTAATGTGTGCAGGAGGTAAAGAAGATGAGATTGAAACATTCCGTCGACTATTAAACACATATCCAGCAGGTATCTTGTCAGTTGTGTCTGACACTTGGGACCTTTGGAAAGTGTGTACTGAGCATATCGTTACTTTGAAAGAAGAGATTTTGGCTCGTGATGGTAAATTGGTTATTCGTCCTGACTCTGGAAACCCTGTAGATATTATCTGTGGTGTTGGTTATGATGTTCATATTAATCCACTTAGAAGCAATAGACCTGATTATTCTATTGAAGAAAGAAAAGGTGTTATTGAATTACTTTGGGATGTATTCGGTGGAACGGTAAACGAACAAGGTTATAAAGTACTAGATCCACACATCGGAGCAATCTACGGAGACTCAATCACAATTGACCGGGCAGATGAAATCTGTCGTCGATTGGCAGGAAAAGGATTTGCATCTACAAACGTAGTACTTGGAGTTGGCTCTTTTACGTACCAATACAATACCCGTGATACCTTTGGATTCGCGATGAAAGCCACTTACGTTGAAGTAAATGGAGAAGGTCGTGAAATCTTCAAAGATCCAATTACAGACGACGGGACAAAGAAATCAGCAACTGGATTACTTCATGTTAAAACAGGTGCTGGTGGATACGAACTTGTCGATCGACAAACTTGGGAAGGTGAGGAATCCAGTGTAATGAAACCAATTTACAAGGATGGCGAATTCTCAAACCCAAAAACTCTTTCTGAAATAAGACATTTATTACAAGTCGGACTACTTATAGAAGCTGCATTTGATAATCTTTAATTTTTTATTCTCGGATCTCTAGAATAGTTTTACGTAAATTTTAAAAAAGAAAAAATGAATATGTCTTTAATTTCTGAGTACTGGTGGATGATCATACCAGTCATTGCTTTAATCTTCTACAAGTTTACCCTGAGGTTCTTCTTCGGTATGGTAATCGTACCAGAAGACAAAATTGGTTTGGTTACTAAAAAGTTCGTACTTTTTGGATCCAACCGTCAACTACCGGATGGTAAAATCATAGCTCTAAATGGAGAGCCTGGTTACCAAGCAGATACATTAGCTCCTGGTTTATATTGGGCTTATTGGGTTTGGCAGTTTTCTATAGAAATGCAGGATCTAGTAGTTATTGAGAAAGGTAAATTAGGATTGGTTACTGCCAAGGACGGTTTACAGCTACCAACTGGTTCCATTTTGGCAAGACACGTAGAATCAGATAACTACCAAGACACACGAGCTTTCCTAACTAATGGAGGTCAACGTGGTAAGCAGGTTGGTTATCTAAACAACGGGGTCTACCGTATTAACACACATCTATTTGATGTTTATCACGCAGATATCACATATATCGAAGACGGTATGGTTGGTGTGATCACAACATTAGATGGGCGACCGTTAGATCAAGGCAACATTGCAGGATCCCACGTAGAAGGACACAATAACTTCCAGGACTTTGATATGTTCTTAGCTAATGGAGGCCAGAGAGGTCTACAAATTCAGGTTATTCAAGCTGGTAACTACTCATTAAACCCATGGGCGGTTGAGATCGAGAAGGTTGAAATGACCAAAATTCCAATCGGTCACGTTGGTGTTGTTATCTCTTACGTCGGAGACGAGGGTCAAGATGTTACTGGTGATGGATTCAAACACGGTAATATTGTTAAGAAGGGACAAAAAGGTGTTTGGATTAGCCCGTTAGATCCAGGAAAATATGCGATCAATCCTTACACCCAAAAGATTGAGGTTGTGCCTACAACTAACCTAGTTCTTAACTGGGCAAACGCTAGAACCGAATCTCACGCATTGGATAAAAATCTGAGCACGATCACGGTTAGATCTAAAGACGGTTTCCCATTCAATCTAGACGTTTCACAGATCATCCACATCCCTTCAACTGAGGCTCCCAAAGTAATCGCAAGATTCGGATCAATGGGTAACTTGGTATCACAGGTACTTGAGCCTACCATAGGTAACTATTTCCGTAACTCAGCTCAGGATTCTGATGTTATCGCATTCTTAAGCACCCGTCAAGCAAGACAGAACGCTGCAAAAGATGCTATCAGCAAAGTTCTTGAAGAATACAACGTTCATGCGGTCGATACTCTAATTGGTGACATCATTCCTCCTGCGGAGCTTATGAAAACTCTTACTGACCGTAAGATCGCACAAGAGGAAGAGGTTACTTTCGAAACTCAGAAGAAGGCACAGGATCAGCGTAAGACTCTAGAGTCTGCTAAGGCTCTTGCAGACATGCAGGGACAAATGGTACAGGCTCAACAATCGGTAGAGATCTCACAACGTGAAGCTGAAGCATCAGTTAAGAGATCTGAAGGTGAAGCTCAGGCGATGAAACTTAAAGCAGGTGCTCAAGCAGAAGCTAAGAAATTGATGGCTGAAGCAGATGCTGCTCAGATCAAATTAACAGGTGACGCAGAAGCAAGTAAAATCGAGGCAATCGGTAAAGCAACTGCAGAAGCTTACGATCTACAGGTTAAGGCGATGGGCGAAGACAATTTTGGTAAATTAAAAGTTACTGAAATGATCGGGACAAACGGAATCAAAATCATCCCTGAAATACTTATCTCCGGAAATGATGGAGGTAACGGACCAATCTCTGGTCTTCTAGGAATGGAGCTTCTTAACCAAATAAAAAACAGAGACGGAGGAACTGCTATACAGACAGATCCCGAGGCTTCAAAAAAATAAGAATATCAATTAAAAGATAGGTCTTCGGACCTATCTTTTTGTTTATAAAGATAACCAGAAGAATGGAAAAGCAAAAGAAAATAGATGTTGCAATAAAGGACACCCAGATGAGAATCAAAAGTGTAGAAGAGGGAATTATGCTTTTAATTAGAGAAAAAGAAACTCTGAGGGAACAATTGGACATGCTTGAGATTATAAGAGATGATAAAAATCTTGAATAACAATGAATAAACTGTCTAAGAATGACTTAAAAGCCCGTCACCATGGGTTAACAGTGGGAGACCTCCGAAAGTTCCTTATGGACCATCCAGAGATCTCAGACGATCAACCGGTTCTGATAGAAAGAGTGGAGGATATCTACTTTCAAAAACACGGATGGAGTGTTTACCTTAAGGAAGGGGAGATGTACCACAATATGCTTTCTTTTAACGAAAACATGAGGAAGGAAATAGACAGGAGAGGAAGAGGAGAGGAACCAGAGTATGGTATGGAGGATCCTTCCATGTACATCAAAGAGCCAAGCGAAGAGGATATGAATCAATACGTTCCTGCTTGGTGCTGTGTTAAGTACAAAGACGATGATGCACTATTTATAGATCTGCACTATTAAGATGGAAGAGAAGGACAAACAAACAAAAAATAGACCATGTAATCCTGATCATAATGGTGAATGCCTGGTATGTGATTGCTGGCTAGATAACTGCGCATACGACAGATATCTGAGCAAGGATTATAAATGGGAAACAAAAGAAGAATTGGACAAGATGTTCGGGGAAGATAAACAGGAAGAAGACCTATACAAGGGGGTTTCTGAAACGCCACACAAATGGGTGGTTGTTAAAATAGAAAATGACGGTAATGAGTATTACAAAGTCTATGGGTCATGGAGAGGCGGATACTTGGATGGAGATAGATGGAAAATGAATAGCGGGATTTCTTCCATCCAGGAGGACGAGAAGGCATTTTTCTTTTCCGGCCTATCAGGATCTAAATATCTGTGTCTTAAAGGCCATTACGGTATAGCATCGGCCTACACGGAGTCAGTATTGGAAAATGTAATTACCAATTCATATAAGGTTGATGCTAAGATGGAGATAATGGATGCTGAGACCGATTGGATGGAATTATTTAGTAAGAAATAAAGAATACCAATATGCACTATAGAATTAAAATAGAGGAAAGAAATGACGGTACCAAGGGATACATTCCCCAGACATCTAAGATCGATATTAAAGGCGGATGGATCAAAAGAGCTTTCGTTAAATGGGAGAATATACTAATGGATGTCAGCATAGGAAGTCACCAAACTTCAAATTCGATGGCTTACATATACGATTCCGAGGAGAAGGCTCTGGATGCTATAGAATCTTATAAGAAATATCTAAGTAATGAGCACGACAAGTCAATAAAATCAGTTACCTACAAAAATTTAAATTAAGAATAAAATGAGCAAAGAAGAAGCAAAGGACCAACTTATAGATTTGTTGATGGGTCAAGTCGCTGATCTATCTATGATGTCTAAGATTGAATTAGGCAACGATGTGATTGAGGAAATTAACAGACTAAGATCTATTATCGGAGAGGATGAAAATCCCGGACTCCATGGGGTATTAGATTCATCAATTAATTCAGCGGAAAATGAAGACAAATAATATAGACCTGGAGTCTTTATTATGCCACTACAGCGATTTGTCATCACCCATGGCTTATGTTGATTGTGCTGATTACGATAGCATGGGAAATCACGGCAGATTTCCGAAAAAAAATAAACCCAAGATGAAAAAAATAAGCGTTAAAAAGATAGCATTTTTAATCAGCCTATTGGTTCAGAAATTTAAAAGGAAAAGAAAATCCATCTGGGATTTATAATTTGGTAACAGATTAACAAAAATATAGAAATGAAAAAAAGTAGAGTAATAGCAGCTTTGAAAGCTCAAGCATTGGCTGATAAAGAAAAGGCACTTATGGCCTTAGATCTGTTAGAAAACCAAGCTGTTGGGATCGGCGATCATACGGCTAATGATTTTTTAAAGGATGCAACAGAAGCATTACAGCTTTTAGCTGAGGCCGAGGACAGACTAGAAATGATTAGTAAGCACTTCGAAAATAATTAATCGATCTCACCTAACCAGGGATGAACAATTCTTTGAAAAAAACCATTTACGTTACAATCATATTTTCGGCAATAATAGCCATGTTTGTCATGGTATCCCAATCGGAAAAATCATGTGATGAGCATGTAGTACTGGAGGATGGAACTGAATATGACTGCAGTAGAGTACTTTCTTACGTAAATGGGATGAGCACAATAAATACGTGCGGAGGAGAAAGGATAAACGTTCAGACCCATCGAATTAAGAGTGTAACAAAAATAAAAAACAGATAGTTATGGCAGTAAGTCCAAATATGCTAAGTAGTCAATTTATGGAGGAGGTTGATCACTACGAAAAACTAATAGACAAGATTTTAATCAAGAAGACTCTTTCTCCTGGATCCTCCATATCTCTGGATATTCCAACTTCTATGACCCATCAGCATTTTAAAATTATCAGAGAGAGATACATGTCAGCTGGATGGTGCAATGTTATCTGGCATTCAGACCAGAGAGATGGAGATTACCTATCTTTCGTTATGACAAACAACAATCGATAATGGAAGGCTGGTTATTAAATTGGACTTCATTCGTTACCAGAAATACCCATACAGTAATAGACGGGATATCATACGATGATGGACCGGAATGGTATGACAAGATGTGGGAATCTTGGAAGAAAAATTCCGACCACGGGAGAGGGTTAAACGAGATACGTTATAGAGACATAGATCCGGATTCTGGTGATATCACAACAGACCGAATCATATGCACTTGCTACACTGAACTAACTGCTAATTGGGTTCATTCAGCTATAGTTAGAGACATGTCTCTGGATTTTGATGAACCAAATAGAGAAATCTACATAAAGGAGTACAATGGGTAGGATATCACTTTTAGATAGATTTAAAAATTGGGTAAGCTCCATAGGATGGAGAATGTTCATCTGGGGATTAGGTAAATCTGAGAATGAATATTGGAATGACATCTATGAGCAGGAAAAGCTTTTTAGAGAAAATTCAAATGATGAGGAGGATTAACACATCTTTTATTTTTTTAATCCGTATACGGTGATTAATATTGTAGTATCAATTAAAAGATATGGCAGTAGTAGGAATAAATTACACAGGAGGAGCTCATGATTATGATGATGCTGGAAATTTCATAGAAATAACGCCAGTCTCATATGAATCTGTGTACCTTCACACAAACAAAGGAAAAACACTATTTGATAGTGGTGACTTTGTTAAGGATTGGTACAATGCTAGAAAAAAGTTCTTCCAGGAGATCTCCGATGAAGAACCTTTCCTATCCCATTCATCGTCATGTGATCATTTCATTATGGACGGGGCCAAGTACGACAGTGCATATCTTCACATCGAAGACGGAAATGGAATTTTAAAATACGTAGATCGATCAGATCCGGATTGGCATATGTCTCAGAGAGATATTTTCGAGGAAGGAGAAGAGATCTTTGTCAAAGAGGGAACCACTCCAACATGGGAGGAGTTTAAGGAATTGGTAAAATGAGAGTGATTTTTTTAGATATTGATGGGGTTATGAACTCCACAGTCCTTTATAAGGAGAGATATAAGAAACGATGGAGAAAACCCATCACTTGGTGGTATGCGATAAAACGATTGGTTAGAAAATTATTTAGAATCGAGCCAAAGGCAATTTCTTTGGCGGATTGGAAAATACCTGATTCACATTATACATTCGACTACCAATTCAAAAGATTACAAGAAGAGACTTGTCCTCAGAAATGGAAATGGTTGTCTGAATGGTGTAATGAAACAGATACTAAAATTTGTATTTCATCAACTTGGAAAAATCATTTTGGGATTAAAGATAAACGTACTCCCGAAAAATGGCAAGACGCTTTATTAAAATTAGGATTTAAAAATGGTACTTATGTTGGTATTACTGAAACATATAGAACTTTAAGGGGTGACGAAATTAAAGATTGGTTAGATAAACATCCTGAGGTTGAGGACTACGCAATATTAGACGATGACTCAGATATGTTACCTGAACAATTTAATAAGTTTCATCATTGCGATCCCTGGTTTGGCTTAACCCCTAATCATTTATACAGAATCAATAGACAATTCGAGCACGGTTCTGATTACGAGAGACTAACCAAAACATTATAGAAGATATGGAAAAGATAAAAGTAGAAAAGAAAATATTCTGGGAACATAAGAATACTCCTTTTAAATGGAAGGATATTAAGCATCTCGAATTAGAAGATGATGATATCATCAGCTTATCTTACGTAGAGTCTTATCATTCAGAGAATGAATCATATGACGATCACTTTGAAGGTGAGATTATCAGAATGGTAGAAGAAACTGATGAACAGTTTGAAAAACGGAAAAAACGTGAGGAGGAAGATAAAGAACGGGCCAGACAACGAAGATATGAAACTTATTTAAAATTTAAAAAGGAGTTTGGTGATGTCGAAGACAATTGACGATTTTATCAAGGAGCTTCAGATGATCAGCGAGGATAAGAGGAAGTTGCCTTTGGTTATCCAGTGTCCAAATGATGAATTGACATCACCATCTATTAAAATGATGTGGGACGAACCTATGGAAACGTTTAAAAAGGGACCGGATAAGATGATTATAACATGGAAGGATTAAAAAATTTAGCTATGAAAAAATACGAGGGTAAGAAGGTGGAAGTTAAGGTGGAACCTTTTAGTTCTAGAATGACTCACTATGCCATATACTACAGAGAAAAGAAGAGATTTAACTTGTTCAATTTTTGGAAAAGATACAATTACACTTGGACTCTATCTGTAGAATTTTTCGATCCGGAACAACCTCATCTTTTCGAAAGATTTGATTCGGCTGTGGCTGAAGCAGAAAGATTGAAAGCAAACCCTTCCCTGATTGATAAAAACGAGGAAAAAAGGATTCAGAAATATAGGGAGTGTCAGAAATCACTGAAAGCCCATATGAAGGAAAGAAATAAAAGCTTAAAATTGTGATAGCACTATGAAAAAGTTACTTTGGAAATTATTGGAGATGGTTGACAACAACCACGGATACTCAACTCCACTACAAAAAAGATTCGAGATTGGGGAAGGACTTAGAATTTCATCGGATAAATGTAATGACACCCCATACCTAACTGGTGAGTTCGTTGTGATCCTTGAAACGGGTAGACATGATTACTTGGTAAAAAACTCAGAAGGAGTTAAGCATTGTGTTTATCAATTTGAATTAATGAAATAAGATATAATGGCATATAGAATATACACCCAAAGAAATCTGGCAGACACATGGAGAGACCCAGATAACATTGTAACCGAAGATCTATGTTATAAGCAATCCGAAGATGATGCTAAATCAGTTGCGATGGATTATATTAAAAATAATTTCTTTCATCGAGACACACAACTTAGAGAGAGAACGGGTGGAGGATTTATTGCAACGGATTTCTCAAGCTATGGAGCAACTATTATAATTGAACCAATTGTAATCTCTTAAATTAAAATAAAATGAGTATGAAAGTATATGCACAACCGGGCGAGAATTTTTCCAACGCAGTCAAAAGAGTTCAAAGTGAAATGAATCAGGATACCGATGAAGTTATTCTTGAATTCAACGACATTCCCGTCGTGGTCAATAGGGATAGTCTCCTTTATGACCTGGCAACGATATACGACCTGAGAAGCCGAATCCTCCGGTTCGAACGGGAACTAAAATAAAACATAGTCATGAGGCGAGAGGAACACGCCCCGAAAGTGGAGAGAACCAATGCCAACGGGACTCACGGAGATACTGCGTCCACTGCTGATGGTATCTATCACAGGTTCGAATCCTGTCCTGACTACAAAAAAATAAATTATGGCTAATATATTGAATGTAAGTGATATTGTTAATTCAATAAAAACAATTGAAAAAGATTGTGAAGTGATAGATGGGTTCGGAGGAAGAAGAATGCTAGACCCAGATTATAAGAAATTTTATGAACGAGTTAAAGGTCTAATGTCATTGGTGGAAGAAAACTTGATTAATAAAAAAGGTGGTGGAGTGATGGGTTAAAAACTTCCATTAGAAATTCATTATTAATGGTCAGGTGGCGGAATGATTATATCGTGAGGAATCCTGCTATAACTTGGTAGACGCTTAAGATGCTGCTGTCCGTAAGCAAAAACGGATAAAGACCTCTAGCAAAGGTATGCTATAAACTTAATTACAGGTTCGAATCCTGTCCTGACCACTAAAAATTAAAGATATGGAAATGAGAAAAGCGACAAAGTCAGACATAGATAACTTCACATCCAAAACACTTGTAAATGAAGATATCTATCCATATCTAAGCACAACTAAATATGTTGGTACTTTTGAAGTTACTGATGATGATTGGTCTAGTTTACTGATCACAAATGATAGTAATTCATTTTTAGTTAAAGTACAGTTTATTAGAAGTGAAGAACTCGGATTGGTTATTTCACTATACGCTCTCAATTCATTTTCTGCTGGGAAAGGATTATTAGTCATTAAAGAAATTATTAGACGATACAAACCAAGATATGTTGATAGTGTTGTTCATGCTAGTAACGAAAAATCCATTAAGTTAAATACTAAATTATTAGGTGAACCCTGGGGCAAAGAGCCGATGGGTGCTTGGAACTCTAAGATTGGTGAGTATGAAGACTTATATTACTTTAGAAAATTATTATGAAAATGTATTTAAACAAAGAGTTTTTAGAATCTTTGTTTTAACCAAAAAATTAAAAAATAGTCAGGTGGCGTATTTGGAAACGCTCCATGTGTAGGTGGGTGATAGCAGGTTCGAATCCTGTCCTGACTGCAAAAAATTTACACAAAACCACAGTATTATTTTTTTATCCCGGACTTGGGTAATAGATTTATATAAAATTAAAATAAAACCAGATGGAGGGAAATATTTTTCTAGTAGTAATTATAATTTTTGCGGTGTATATGGCTATTCAAATTATAGCTAATATCGTTCGAAATGAACGTAAGCGTAAAGATTATTTTAAAATTATCAAACCCGGTGACCAAGTGCGGGTTCCTGTACTAAATGATCAATATTCTGGTGAAGTATTAGAAGTAAATGACGATGAGGTTAAGATTTTAGTTACTGCACCTAAGAATCGTGTTTATCAAAATAATAAAAATAACTAAACAAAAAGGAATGAAAGTAAAAATAGGTGAAAAGATTTACGATTCGGAAAAAGAACCAATTATGGTGATATTATCAGATGCGGACAAAAAAAATATTCACAATATGCTACCAACAGCAACAAAATATTGTAGTTTTCCTGATGAAATCCCATTAGAAGATGTAAAAGAATTTATGAAGACCACATAATCATAATATAGTCAGGTGGCGGAATGGTAACGCAGGGGAAACCCGAGGGGATGTCACAGATGAGTGTTAAGATGAGTTTGAATCTCAGCTTCTCCTATTACAGGTTCGAATCCTGTCCTGACTACAAAAACAAAAGAAATGGAAAAAAGGTTTTATGAGTTATCTCAAAACAACTCGGGCGGTTCCTTTGACTTGAACGAAAGGCTGTGTCATCGTCTGTACATTGAGGCAGAAGACGTAGAGAAGGCAGTGAAGATTGCCGAGGGTTTTGGTTGCTATTGGGATGGTGTAGAAAAAGGTATGGATTGTCCGTGTTGCGGAGACCGTTGGCACCGGGCAGAACTGGTTGACTTGGAAAAGATAAACACCCAGTGGAACGGGTATGAGATCACAGAATGGCTCGATGGAAAGGGTGGCACTCACATGAAAGACGTTGCCATTCAGAATCTAAAGGCGCAATATCCGGGTCAAACCTGGCTGGTCGAGCCTGTCCTGGAAAACAAATATGGTTCTACCCGAGTGATCGGTCGAATTCGTTTGGATTCAATCGAACAGTACGCTCAGATCATGGCCAACCTTTATGGATTTACTAAACCCGACGGTCGCGTATTTTATGCAAACGGAGGAATCAAGGAGATCCATTCGGCCAAGGTAAAAAAGTAAAAAGAAACAAGGATTATGAAAAACCCAAAGACATACAACAATGGTATTTTAGTTGGTACAATAGTGACTTCTATAGTGTATTCAATTATACTATTTGTGATAGTTTACGATTTAACACATTAATAACATAGTCAGGTGGCGGAATTGGTTAGACGCTGAAAGTATCCTAAAGTACACACCATACACATAAGAACTTGGTGATAGATTAAGTCCATTAAGTTGGAAGAGTGTACAAATACAGGTTCGAATCCTGTCCTGACTACAAAAAATTAAATTAAAAATTATGAGTTTTGTATCATATATTGGATCAATTGCTTCATCAGTAAAGAAAAACAAAAAACGAAGGGATAACAGAAAATATGTAGAAACGATTCATCCAATACATAATATCTCCAAAGATCAACATTTGAATTGGGTTGAAGAAGGTAAGTGTCAATGTTGTGGTTCCGAATCTGGTGAATATAAAGGTATTTGTGACGAATGTAGGTTATCGTAATTACATATAGTTAGGTGGCGGATTGGATACGCTTGTTAAGACGTGTAAGAAATTACACGGTTCACCACACACAGGTTCGAATCCTGTCCTGACTACAAAAAATTAAAAATATGGTTATTACTTATATTGCGAATAAATTATTCATTATTTTTATTCTGTTTATGATTTGGTTTGTAGTTGGTTCTATTATTTACCGTTATAAACCATCTAACGATTTAACTGGGCATCGGAGTGAAAGACAAGAACGGAATGATGATTATAATAATGATTATTACCCATAAAAATAGTCAGGCGGCACTGGGTGCAAGGTTAGGTTAATGAATTTTACGAAATGTTATAGTTAACTTAACTACTCTACAGGGTTCGACTCCCTCCTGACTACAAAAACTAAAAGAATGATAAAATGTTTTGATAAAGGACCATGGACTTGTGTTAGTCGATCCGGAGTACCTAAAAAATCATATGATACTGACAATGCAGCAATAAGTGCTGCTAAGCTGATCAATAAAAGGAATGACGAATTAAATACTAAGTTAGTTGCTTATAAATGTACACACTGCCACAATTATCACCTATTAACAGTAAATAAAAAATAGGATAAATCCTAAAAAATATAGGATTTATCCTAAAAAAATATAGGATTTATCCCATATTTTCAATTTTCATCAAATTTTATCGAAATTAAATAATTAACTTAATCTAAAAATTGTAAATACCTAAACCATATGAAGAAATTAATCCATCTTATGTTACTGTTACCCAATTTTATGTGGGCTCAATATCAACCAATGTCAATCTATTACACTGTTCCTGTTGGAGACACCTGTACAGTTCATGTTGTTCCGGCAAACTGCTATAATGACTCGATGACAATCGAAGGTTATATCCAAGGTGGTCAACGACCAATTTATTACACTTGGAAACTAGTCAATAACAACACTGTTATTCAAGACTCAACATTATGTACTATTGTACCTGGTCACGATTACATATTTGATTGGTTAGACTTCTTAGATGTTAGTTTAACTACACCTCAACCTAAATTAGGAAACGCAAACTATACCTATAGATTAACAGTGATTGATAGCCGTGTTGAATCAGCTAATGATAAGCACGATACACTTATTGTTAATTTCAAATATAAATTCCCTAATCAAATTACACTTCCTACCCCAGTTGCCAATGTTCCACAGTGTGATACTTGTATGGGTGAATACCTTTCTATAAATCCTCAATTTGGTACCGAACCTTATAATATTCTTTTAATCGGAACTGATAATCTAGGTAATCACGTTGAGTACTACGGTGCTCATTGTCAATCATTAAACATTACCAATCTAGCAGAACTATATGCCGGGTGTTATGATATCTATGTGGAAGATGTAATGGGATGTATGGAATCATTTGATTACTGCTACACCACAACAGGTATTGAGGAATTAACCTTAGAAAAACATCTAATTAGAGTCACAGATATTTTGGGCAGAGATTGTCATATCGAACCTAATAAACTGTTGATCTATCACTACAGTGATGGTACAATGAAAAAAATAATTAAAAACTAAATTATGAAAATTAAAGATCTATTTACTTTATCGTTCCTATACTTATTTGCCTTAGGTATTAGTTTATTTATAATGAACTCTTGTAGACCAGAAAAGAAAGATACACTGGCAAGAATTGAGGTTAGAAATGAAAATAACTCTGTAGTTAAGGAAGCTATGGTTATTTTGTACGGAACTTCTACCTGTAATTGTCCATCTCAACCAATTATTCGGGATACAGTATATACCAATTCAAACGGTATAGCAATGTTTAACTATAATAAAATCTATCAATTAGGTCAGGCTGGTGTGGCGGTTTTAGATATCTATGCTTCTAAAGGAAATCGTCAAGGACAAGGAATCATTAAAATCGAAGCGGAGAAAACTAATTCAGAAACAATTTATATCCAACCTTAAAAAACAAAACAAATTATGAAAAATTTATTACTTACCTTATTATTATTTATGTCAAGCTTGGCATATTCACAAAACGTAATCATTGACACCCTCAACTGTCCAGGTGCCACTACTACATTAACTCAAATTGTACCAACAAATATCGATTGTGATAGTATTTGGGGTACACATTTATTCTGGGTTAACTTCCCAGCGAATCCAGCAGATAGTATCGAAACTTGGTGGGATGTTTATTTTTATAATATTGTTGTTGAACCAATTAGTATTATGTTTCCACCATTCACATTCCCACAAAGTGGTTGTTATAGATATGATGTAGCACTTGCTTGTCCAACAGGAAATGTAACTATACTTACCTCAACATATTATGTTTCTACTGTTGGTTTAGAAGAATTATCTATTAATAAGACTGTTACAAAGATCACGGATATAATGGGAAGGGAATGTCTACCTGAGACTAATAAATTATTGATCTATCATTATAGTGATGGATCAACAGATAAAATCATTAAAAACTAAATGAACAAGACGAAGGATAGAATAATGAGATCCATTATCAATTGGTTCAAGAGAAGATGGGATGACTACAACGAAGACTTTAAAAAATACGGAGGAATATAAATCATGAAAAACATACATTTATTACCAACGGAAAAACCAAGTAGGTTAATGATTGATACAATAGAAAATAAATTGTATTTACAACCTATTTTACATGAAAAAACTATTAATGTTTTACCTCAACACATCTACATCACTTCTACCGAGTTAACTCTAGCTAAAAGGGGTGATTGGTATTTAGCAAGTCCTTGTTATACGAGACTTATTAGATTTCATCGTGATTCGTTTCCGAACGAAAAACCGAAAGTATTACTTAATAAAATCATCTTGACAACAGACCAAGATTTAATCAATGATGGGGTACAAGCCATTGATGAGGATTTCTTAGAATGGTTTGTAAAGAATTCAAGCTGTGAGACGGTTGAGATTGAAAATGGCTGGGGTTTAGAGGTTGACATCGAAACCCCTTATTACAAAATCATCATTCCCTGTAGTTGCGTTGGAGGGGTAATAACATGTCCAGGATGTGATGGTGAGAAAGAATCTGAATTTGGTAAATGTGCTGGATGCGAGGGAGTCGGCCTAGTTAGATGTGGCAAGTGTGGTGGAAAGGAAACCAAAAAAGAGGAAATCTCCGAGAAAGAACAATTGCCAACCCCATGGTTCAAGACGGAACAAATAGAGACTTGGATTGGTGAATCAATTACAACGGAAGGTAAAGAAATTGAGGAGATAAAAGGTGGAAGAGGAAAATTGATCGTTATGCACCAATGTGGTGAAAATAAGGAAGAACTGATATCACAACTTGAAACCATGATCAATGGCTTAAGAAATGGTTTTGAGTATTTTGCTATCTAAAAAATAAGAATAATGAAGAATTGGATAAAGAGGATCTTCGCTAAGAAGAAAGAAAAAGAAAATACGCAAGATACCGGTAATTACTTGGTCGTGTCAGGAGACAATGGACTAGACAGTCAATTCCTATTTGACTTCAAAAACTACGGCTCGATGTACAATGGTGGGAGCTTTGTAACATTTGGAAATACAACTGGTAGATTATCTGTAAATCCAGAAGAATCCGATGTAGATAACAGTGACCTAAAAGAGAGCAAGGAAATGCCTCCGCAGAAGATCGCAATCAAACCAATCGATGTGCTAGATCAGTTGGAAACGATACCTACCCCATGGACTCTTTCTAACCTAGAGGATAAGATCGAAGTCCTCAAATACAAACGTGACCTGATCGTACAAAGCTATTCGCGTCGAGAAGTTGAAGGACTGATCGAGAGACTTGAAAATCGTAGAAAGTGGGAAGATTTTAAAGGATTCTTTAACGAGTTCCAAAATACGACTGATGAGAAGATAGAGAAGTTGCTTGACAAATACGATTTGGTCATGAACACTTCTGACCTTTTCGTTCCGGAATTTCCCGACGATGCTATCGCAATCATGAAGGTTTACACCGAAAAGATGGAAGAACTTTGTGGAAAGAAGCCAGTCTTCTATGTTATCGCTGAGCCAGATAAGTTCCGTAAGGCATATGAGCGTAGAGACCCGATTCTTCTTGTTCAAAGTCCATTTGGATTTTACTGGCAGATATTAGGAGCTTGGGACAAGGAAATGATATTGTTAAGCGAACTCTAGCATTAATCCGGAGAAAAATTTATTTTGAATGAGAATAATGAAAACTATTAAAATAATATTCTTGACCCTAATTTTTTTGGCTACGATACCAATCAAATGGTGCTGTGATATAAGTGTTAGAATTTTAAGTTTTGCTCAAGAAAAGTTGGCAGACTTTGCATACTATTGGGCATTGGAATTTTCAAAAAGAAAACAGAAGGAACAATGATAGTATTTGCAGCAACTATTATAGCTCTACCACTTTGGTGGATATGGATTGAATTTAAAAGATATAATAACTTTAACAACAAAAACAAATAAGATGAATGAGTACAGAGAGGAAGAGAGATTCTTCAAAAGAATGGTTTATTGGGTGATTGGTTTAGTAATCGTCCTATTAGTCGGTGGATTTGTAATCCACAAATTTAGAGAGGCAACACGGGTTGATACTGCTGTTCAGAACTACGAGGAATATCAGGAGATCTACAACACTTGTGTTAAGATCAATATGGATATCTGCAACATGAAAGATGTTCCAGAAACAGATCCTATGTTTAGTCAATTTAGTAAAGCACAAAGAATCCTGGCTTTAAGAACAAATCTTAACCGATGGATCGAAGAATACAATGCTAAGTCAAAGATGTGGGGCAGAGCATTATGGAAATCAAATACTTTACCATATCAATTAAGTAACCAAGAGTTTAACTGTAACAATTAAGAAGATGAAACAATTATTTGCAATTTTAGTATTGATGTTTGTAGTAACATCATGTAGTAGTAGGAAAGAAGATAATACATCTGCATTAGATGAGCAAGCAAGAACAGAAATCAATCAGAGAGATTTGAACGCAATTCAGCCAGCTCCAAAGATTTCATGGTCATTAGAGCGGGATAACCTCATCAAGAGATTCAAGCTGCAGAATGATAGAACAATTTCCTTTTACATGTATGTATTTGTCGAAGGTGTTGGAGAACCTATTGGATACTATCAGGTAAATAAAGTTTCTTCTGTAAATTCTCAACTTACTAATACAGAACAACTAGTTGATGATCCTAATGGTGACTATTCAGCAGGTTCTGCCATATTACCAAGTCCAGCAGAAGATGGATCATATGGTACTAATGGAGATGCTGTATTTGGATTTACCCCGGAAGACATCTATATAGAACACAACATGCACTATATGGTGTCAACTGTTCCTCTATCTTTCCCGAAACCTGTTAATAGGTTAACCATCATTAACATTGAGACAGAGAAACAGTTGAAGGATATGATGGCTAAAATTAGATAGCATTAGTTTAGTCAGGTGGCTTAGTGGTAAAGCCCGACCTTTTAAGTCGGAGTACGCAGGTTCGATTCCTGTCCTGACTACTCTAATTAAGCTAGTTTATGAACAGCCTTTGAGGTGGGATGCTCTCATTAGAAATGGAAGTCAGGTGGCGGAATGGTTAGACGCGTAGTGTGCGCAAATGGTAGCATTTAGTTGGCGAGGTTGGTTCGATTCCAACAGCACTATTCAGAAGTACAATGATTACAGGTTCGAATCCTGTCCTGACTACAGTAGAGAAAAATTATGGAAATAAAAGAATTTGTACCTTACGACAGGTCTTTAAAACTCAAAAAACTTGGATTTAATGAACCATGTTTTGCTTCTTATAAAATAGGGAAAATACTCATGCTATTTCCGGAAACAGTTGGGTATAGGGGTCATGAATTTAAGAGTGTTAAAAATTCAGGCATGAATTCAAACGTATATCCAGATATGATTTGGAAAGAAGAATGTACTGCACCAACATTCTCACAAGCATTTAGATGGTTTAGAAATGATCATAATTTGGGTCATGAAATATCATGTCCGTATTCTTCAACACATTTTGGTAAAAATGTAAAAATTATTAATGGAGGTAAGTTTGAAGCATTTATTACAGATGAGGAACAACTTTCTTTTACTGATGAAGATTTTCTTCACGGATCATACGAAGAAGCAGAACTTGCTTGTCTTGACAAACTAATTGAGATTGTAGAACTTAAACAAAAATCAAAATGAAAAAATTAAACAACAAGGTAGATTATGGTGATGAGATCCTGAGCAATGATCAGATCTTAAGTCGAATGGGGAAAGGACACTTTGGGAATGGATGGATGGATGCCGAATGCGTAGACCTATGTAACGCTATTAATTCAATGAAAGGATTGGAAACAATAGAGTCCTGTTGCGGTCATAACGATAGATCATACAGAATATTCTTTAAGTGTCATAGCATACCAGCACTAAGATTCCTACAATCTTGTATTGATAATAGATATTGGCAGTATGGTCATCTTTGGTCAATTACATCTTACATCAGCGATACTGGTCCAGAACAACTAGGATTTATGCTAGAAAGTAAATCTTCCAAATTGGATGAGATTATGCCACAGGTGGAGGATATGATAAGAGTCTTCAACCATTATTTAAACCATGAAGGTAGGTTTAATTTTTTAGGATTGGATTACGATAATTTCATATTCGAGGAAGTCGAAGAAATTGAACTAAAAAGTAATTTGGAGGAAGCTTATGATGTTATAGCTCAAGCAAGAGGAGTCGTCGAACTTGGTGGAGTATCTTTTAGTATAGGTGATAATTCATACAACGTAGACATAGAAGAGAGTAACGTCCACGGACATCACGAATTTAAGGTTTTTCTAAGAAATCCTGATGAGAATTTGAATCCTGAGACTTGTGAAGATACCGGGGAGGTTTTGGATACGAAGTTTGTCCAGTTTATTCAGGATGAGTACAGATCAGGAACAAATAATTAAAAACAGTAAAAAAAGAATAATGGTACATTTTTTAAGAAATGAAAACAACCGCACAATTATAGAGTGTGAGGTCTATAAGGATGATTTAAGTGCGGGAACTAACATCGAGAATTATTCAGCTATGTTAATTGACTTACACAATAAGGATTTACATCATCCATTCATCAGCGATATCTCACAATTGGACCAAATTAGAGGTTGGTGGTGGGAAATGGCCAAGGATAGTGGGGATTACAAATCAATAGACGACTTTGTTAAGGAGAAGTTTATGGCAGTTGCAAAGAAATACGATTTGAATTACGTAACCGATTAAATTAATTCGAAGACATGGAGAACGAACTAACCAAAATATTCTCGAATCTAAGTGATGCTCAGATAAGGGAAGCTGTCATCGAAATGAAAGAGGACGAGGAATCAGGAATTATTCGAAGTGAAGGGTGGGTTAGAAGATTAACCAAACAGGTTCATGAAATAACAGACCAGCCAGTTAGCACGCTACTATTTCTAACACAAACTAATTTGTTTAGAGAAGCAGCATTTAGATTTGTAAAATGAAATAATCTGGAAGAATGGAAGAATTTTTAGAAAATGATAAGTGTCAATGCGGTTCACAGTCTGAGGGTCTACACGTGTGTCCTTATAAGGAAGACGTAAACGGAGATACAGAATCTTTATGTAACTGCTGTTCGCAATGCCAAGAGCAATGCGCTATGGACATTTAAAAAAGATATAGTCAGGTGGCACTGGGTGCTAGATAAGTTAATTAAATTTTTGTTTTCCTTTAATAAATTATCTTATTGTCCTACAGGGTTCGAATCCCTCCTGACTACAAAAATTAAAATTATGAGACAGTTAAAAATAGAATTGGAAGACATCTCAGACATCACCAGATCGATATCTGACTATCAATACTTACCTAACATTTTCACTCAACTAACAAGTGGAGAGGAAAGAGAGGGGTTAGTAAAATTTTGGAATGAGAAGGTGGTTAAAAGGGAAAAAGATACTTGGCTGAATCCACAAGAAATTAACTTTTGGCATGAAATCAATCTACATGTGGTTAAGCAAACTTGGGGTAATACCTCAGGTGGATGGCAAGGCATGGGTGGATCTGCAATGACCTCTACATATACCGTTATCATAGAGAATAATTGGTATGATTTTGCCTGCATTTATTATAGCGGAAAGCTGGCTTACATTTGTGAAATGGACGACAAATACAAAGAACATGTGGCAAATGGCTATAGAACTTTGCCAGGTTGTGGCGAATGTAGAAAGAAGCTGACCGTGATCTATAAATCCAGATAATCTGAAATATGCTGAGAATTGGAGATTTCATAGATGAACTTAGAAATAGTGACGATTACATCGTACACATCTATACTCAGGGTGGGTGTTACAAGTTGCATCTATTACTGTCTAAACTTTATCCAGGATCTCAAGCATACATATCATCTCACAAAAATCATATAATCACCAAGAAGGGTAAAAAATTCTACGACATCTTTGGTGAGGTTCAAAATCTAGATGGGTACACCCCACTATCAGAGGAAGAAAGAGCCGTTGCAGAAAAATGGTCTTTCTATAGAAACAATTTACTTTTAATAAAGGAATGCCCTCATTGTGAGGAACCATTGGTCTTTAATGGGTATAATAAACATGAAGATGAATAAACTTGAATTAACTGACGAGCAGCTTTGGATAGTACAGAAGGCTTTAGATTTCTACTCTAGAGTGGGTATAGGTCAATTCTGGACAATCAAGGAACATCCAACTTTTGAGAATCATCTAATAGATGAATTTACACCAAAGAAGGGAATTCCATTAGAAGTAGGAGACAAGACAATTAGAGGTGAAGTTGTTGAGGTCGGTAAGAAATGGGTAAAAACCAAAGGATCTTGGGGTGATGGAGAGGAGATTAAAAAATGGACCGATGTTAATAAGATAAGAAGATCCCCAGATTATAGTAGATATCACGAGGTTAGAGAATCTGTAGATGCTTCCCTGGTCCAACCCAGAAATATGCTGATTAATGATCCGCTCATGCCTCAACATGGATCGTGGGGAATACACAACAAGTCGGTCGACGATTCATGTAGGATCGCATTTGATATAATCCAAGTAATCCGACACGAGAGATGGAAACTAAATCCTGAAAGATCTCAAGCAACAGTGGATTCGCACATACACTTTACCCACTCTAAAGATGGATCTTCTAATAAGATTAAATGTCAACTCAATATTGAAGAAAATGAGAAAAATTAAAATAAGATTTGTAAAAAGAACCAGCGATTACCTTATCCAAAGAAAAACTTGGCTTGGTAGATGGAAGTATCTTGGATATTCCGTTGATATGGGTTATGGTGGTTTCTATCAACTTTATTGTAAAGATACTAAGGATGAATTACTTGATGAAGTTTTGGATAGACATTATCAGGTATGCAGAAAACACGTCGAAATTGTAGAATATCCGGGAATAAAAATTTATTAGTATATGGAAGACACAAATAGGGAGATAGATTTTAAAAGAGTTTCTAAATCCATATCGGATCACATTTCGAATCTAAAATACGATAATGGTGATTTATCTGATATTGGAAATGAAATAGGATTTTCTATAGGTCAGTCATTAAAGAATATGAGTCAGGACGAGATCGACGACTTTATATCCGGATTTAAACATGGGGTTAGCCTAACAAACGGAACACACTAAAATATAAATTATGGTAAGAGAAGAATTAACAAAGGAAGAGATATTAGAGATCGAAAGATTAACTGGAGGAAAAATAGGAACACACACATTCGGACCAAATAACGAGCATGTGTTGGAAAACTCATTTTTATCCCCCGATGGAACTTATATCGGTAACATAGACAATGCCAGATGGTACGTCAAGAACCAAATGATGGTTGACGAGGAATATCCTCGTGGTGTTGCCGCAGTGATCACCAAGGAGACTTATGGAACTGATGCTCCCGTAATCGAGGGAATGTATGGATACACCCATAGAGGAGGTAATCTTTTTAGAATTGGTGATAGGTTGTTTGATGAATCTTACAAACCAAAGAAGGAAGATTACGAGGAGAGTCAATGGAATGAATGGGAGTTAAAATTTGCCCAGTCGTATGACGAGGGTGATGAACTTGATAAGAAATGGATGGACGAGTCTGGAATATCCCACGTTATCCCATTCAAGTTAAGAGGCAGCAAAACCATAGAAAATATGAGAGAGGCATTTGTTGCTGCAAAAAATATGTCTAAATATTTAAGTTAATAACCATGGCTCAAAGCATATTAGAAACGGCTTCCAATATTCAAACGAAAACTATGACTGGAACTCTTCCTTATATGGAATTCGTATCCGGCGATTCTACAGGGGAAAAGAGTATGGAAGTACAGGTCAGACATTTCCAAGTGGAAAGACATCAGATATCATCCACCATAGCTACGGAAACTGTAAATGATCTGAAACATTTTCACGGGGTTGATGCAGGAGAGATGATCAACGGGGTATTATTCAGCGAGTTTAAAAGACTAAAGGAGAATAAACTATATAATATTTATTCAGAGAATGCTAGCAACGAATTTAAACCATCCGATACTAAACTGGGTTCTTGGATTAAAAGGAATTTATTTAAGAAGAAGAGATTTCCGCATTATATAGATAACGATCCGAATAAATTGCTTTCAATTATAACGGAAGCTTCTCATGAGATATTAGAATCATGCCAGTTCGGGCCAGGGGATTTCGTAATCTGTTCTGGTTCTATGGTTTCGATTCTAAAGGGGCATTCTCTATTTAGACCTACGATGGAGAGATATGAAGGTTCGATAGAAAAGGAGGGATGTTTCGATGGAGTCAATCCTATTGATGTCTATATAAATCCATCACTTTCGTGGGACGACACTAGAATAATTGTTGGTAGATCGAATGGTGAGAATAGCTTAGAAAACGGGTTCTTTGTTGTTAGCTATAAGGATTATCCCAAATTAGAGACGATAGTGATTTCATCATCGCCAAAGGAGGAAAAAATTACAATGGCAGTGGATCATATTGTCGTCGGGAAACTTTCCCGTGAAAATTCACACAAGAGATTAATCAGCATCCAAATTGATCTAGGAAAGAAACCTTTATGGAGAAGAATTCTAGAATTATTTGGAGCTAGATAAGATTAAGATTATGGAAGGTAAAAAGGAAATTATAGTTAAGTGCGTGGACAACTGTTCATGTCTTTCCGTTGATAAGGACACAACAGGAGATATGTCAGATTATTATGTTACACTGTACAGAAGTTATTCAGGAAAGGGTTTTTGGTTTAGAGTAAGGGATGCCTGGAAGGCATTGATCGGAAAGGACCTAAGTACCTGGGACATGGTGCTAACTGAGGAAGAGTTTAATAGATTAAGAAACTTCGAATGAGTAAATTAATTTATCTAGCATCTCCATATTCTCACCCAGAGGATAGCGTAAGACACGAGAACTATCTCATAGTAACTAAGATTGCAGCTGATTTGGTATCGAGAGGTCATGTTGCAATATCTCCTATAACATATGGACACATGCTACTAGAGCATGCAAAGATGCCAACTGATTGGGAATTTTGGGAAAATTTCTGTATTACTCTTTTGGAGAAATGCGAGAAGATTATAGTTTGCAACAACATGGTGGGATGGGATAAATCCCGAGGTGTTGCGGCTGAGATAGAATTCGCAAAAACCCATGGGATCGAGATAGAATATCTCGTTAAATCGAAGGAATAGTTTATGGACGGGAGATTTACCTGGTGCGGACACGAATGGATAACCTCAGAGAGATGGGGATTGATCCATCAAGATAAGCCATACTGCTGGTATGATAACTCAGCGATCCATATGAATCCCGATAAATCGATTATTTTAAAGACACATAAAAATCCAAGATATTTTGAGAATCTAAAAATCTCATCTCCGGTAGGAGTTGGATTGATATCATGCACAACCAAATTTGGTCACGGTAGATTTTCTCTGGAAGCAAAGATGCCATCCGGCCCTAACCTATGGCCAGCATTTTGGATGTGGAGCTGGGATTCTTGGCCTCCGGAAATAGATGTATTTGAAGGATACACCAACTCTAAGGGTAGTTACTTTAAACCTAGATTTCCAGAGATTCTTGGATTCTGGAATATCCAGAGTAATGTTCATTACAAGAAAGGAGGTAATAATAAGATGCTGGGTCCAAAGAATCACTGGCTGGGAACAAAAAGTCCAGATAAGGCATTCATGGAATATGCTGTGGAGTGGAGACCAGACAGAATAGATTTCTTTTGGAATGGTAGAAAGGTTAGAACAGTAAAGGACAGGACTATTCTAGATCAGCTGAATTCGACAACGATGAACGTGGTAATAAACAACAGCATTACGGCAGAGGCAGATTTGGAAAATCCGCCTTACTCCGAATTTACGGTTAGAAATTTTAGTTACTATAAATTATAGAAATGGAGGAGAAAAAGAACAATCACCGCAAGATCACATGGGAATGCGAGCTTTGTAATTCGGTTCAAACGTCATACTCTAACAAGAGATGGGATATGGACATTTGTGAATGTGGTAAGTCTGGTTACGATCTTGAGGAATTTTACTCTAGAACAATGGGCAAGATTAAAATAATCTCAGAAGAAAAAATAGATGAGACAATCAGGGAGAACAACTAGAATAGCAAATTTTGTTGTTGAACAGCTATACGCATCCGGACAGTGCATAGCCACTGATCATGTTATGTATGAGTATTCGGGTAGGATTAACTCCACAAGAGCTTTGCGTAATTTAATAGATAAGGTAAGGGAGCAGATCAGAATAGGATCTGGTGGAAGATTGGAGTGTTCCCATAGAATAGTTAGGATAGAGAGGGGAGGTATTCCGATGGTTCATTTCGAGCTAACCCACACGGGTTCACCCGATATAGAATTCTTTCAGATTAGAGCACATCATGCGAATAGAGATATCTGACATTAATAAATCAACATAGACCGTAGAATCCACTAATTAATCTTTAATTTTTTCTAATATTTAAATCTACAATGAGAACATTTTTGTGTCCAAAGGATACAATTAGAAAGTTAGGAAATGAGGAGAATAAGATTTATCTATGATTTCTTTAGATTGTGGATCCTATGGAGAGACAGAAAGGAGGCATGGCAAGATGCTAAATTTAAGCATGATCCCCATTTCCAGAATGAGCTGAGGAAATTGGATTTGGATGAGGACCATTTTGATAAACTGAAATAATGGAAGGTAAGAAAAAAAACTATTCGTTGTCATTTGAATTGAATGACAAACAGCAAAAACAGTATGATGTGTGGAAATCCCACATCAAAGCATTACATGGAGAGTACGGAACATTCACCTGGACAATAACTCCAACGGGAATCGGTTTAGGAATTTCCGTTTTTAGTGAGCTTGCAAAAGTTGAATTGGATTTAACTGATGTTGATAGCTGGTAATTACTTTTTAATAGGAAAAATATGAGCGAACAAATTAAAATTGAGCTTTCATTTACTATGGAAGAAATGGAGGACTTTCTTCTATACACCTATCCCAAAAACTATCATTGGAAAGATAGAGTTAAGAAAGACGTAATGGTATGGGGGGTTGATAATGTTGTCGAGGACATAAAAGAAGAATTCGTTAAATGTTTCAAGAAGACACTATTAAGTCAAAAACTCAATGGTTCTTCCAGACCAACCGTATATAGATGAAAAAAATGAGCAAAGAAAGATACGAAGAGATAATTGATGGTGCTTACAAATTATATTCTAATGAGTATGAGAAAGACAATTCGATAGGATTATGTTTATTGGTTCAGAGAGTTGACGGAAGGGCAACATACAGAAAACCCGATAGAGAAATGTTTATTGGGCTTTGTACCCATGACGCATCGTTCTCTGAAAAGTGGGGATTGAAGATTGAAGAACGGGAGTTGAGTGAAAAGGAAAGGCTGAATACTCTTATTCAAAATGAGCAAAGGTTGATTTATCAGGAAGTTCAAAGCTTCAAAAATGTTAGAAGAAAAAAGATCAAAGATTGTTTAGATGAACGAAATATTCCAACCAAACTAATCACATTAACATACAACAACGAAAAAATTGAAATTTATGAATAGCCTAGATAAACAATACCAATCACTACTTCAAGACATATTGGATAATGGCGTAGCAAAGAATGACAGAACAGGGACTGGTACAATATCTGTGTTTGGCAGACAAATCAGGCATAAGATGTCCGAAGGATTTCCTTTGCTCACCACAAAAAAGATGTACTGGAAAGGAATAGTAACCGAGTTATTATGGTTTCTAAGAGGAGACACCAACATTAAGTTCCTTGTCGATAATGACTGTCATATTTGGGACGGTGACTGTTACAAGAACTATTGTAAGTCATTTGAAAAACAATCATTGATTGAACACTATTCTTTTGATACGGACCCAATAACAATGGAGATGTTTGTTGAGAAAATAAAACATAATGATGAGTTTGCTAAGAAGTGGGGTGATCTAGGTCCGATCTACGGAAAACAATGGAGATCTTTCGGACAAGTCGAGGAATATCATGATGGGTCTGTGTATTTTGCATATTCTCCTATTGATCAGATATCACAGATAATAGAAACACTTAAGAATAATCCAGATTCCAGAAGGATTATGTTAACCGCATGGAATCCTACCGAACTACATCTTTCTATTCTTCCACCATGTCATTATGGATTTCAAATTTATACAAGAGAGTTGAGTTTTGAAGAGAGATATGTAATATTGAAAAGTAGAACAAATGAAGACCCATTGAAGTATTCAAGATTAGATAATGGTGACTATGACCAGCATCCGAAAGAAATGACCACGAAATGGATGAATGAATTAAACATCCCAACAAGAGCAATCTCTTTAATGTTTAATATGAGATCAAATGATGTTCCGCTAGGTTTACCATTCAATATCGCTTCTTATGCTTTACTGTTAGAAATAATCGGTAAAATAGTTAATATGGTTCCTGATGAATTGATTGCTAGTTTGGGTGATGCGCACATCTACCAAAATCAAATAGATGGTGTTAAAGAACAACTATCTAGAGAGCCTAGAAATTTACCATCTCTTGAGATTAACAACGATCCATTTCTAAATTATTCTTTAGATTCCAATGAAACAAAAACGCCGATTGATCATCTAATAAATGATCTATCACACAGCGATTTTAAAATTGTGGGATATGATCCTCACCCGACGATAAAAATACCATTAAGTAATTAACTTTAAATATAAAAATGGCTAGAATGATAAATCCAAAATACTTCGACGCTTCGAAGAATGGATCGGTAACAGAGGGACTTTTAATTTCGTATGAAGATTTCTATCACGGAAACTACACAATAAATAATGTGATAGATCAATCAGGCCAGCCTGGGATATCAGGAATTCCAGGAATTCCTGGGAATCTTGGAACATCAGGAAATTTTGGATTACCTGATCAACATTCTAATTCTGGCTCTGAGGAAGGAAAAAACATAAAGACCGGTAAAATAAAAAATCAGATCGTTCAGGTTCCAAAAAAGACTAGTTCAAAATTAGAAAGCACAATCAATAGGATTAAAATCGGGAAGGCTAAGGAAGTATCACTTAATACTGCAAAGGCAGTGTCAAAATCGGTTTTACAAAACTCACCAATATCTACTTTAGTTAGACTAAGTAAAATATTACTCAATAAATGAAGACGGGAATAATAGCAGGAAATTTTGATGTGATCCATCCTGGATACATCCACATGTTTGAACAGTGTAAGGAGCATTGTGATTCACTAGTGGTTTTATTACACGAGGATCCAAGCGTTGAAAGACCAGAAAAGATGAAACCAATTCTACCGGTAATAGACAGAATGAGGATGCTAAAAGCACTGAGTAACGTGGATGGGGTGATGGTTTATAAGCTTGAGAAAGATCTCCATGATATAATCAGTACCGGATTTAGAATGAACGTATTCCATGTTAGATTTTTAGGAGATGATTATGTAGGTAAATCGTTCACTGGGGATGACTTGGATATACCTATCCAGTATTTAAATAGAGACCATGGTTGGTCAACAACAAAATACAAGAAGCTAATCGCAGAATCAATATCTGCTCAATATAACTAGTCCTTTAGTTTCTATTCGGAAATAATGGGTCTGGTTCTATAATAACCTCTTTCTTATTATTAAGATAATGCAATGCTGTTTGTCCCATCTGATCCATGAACGATGGCATTGAAAATGGCTCTTGGCAGCTAGGTCCATTTATCTGATTTACCCCAGGATTCATTGCCTCCAATCTCTTGGAAATATAGTCCAGGTATTCTTTACTTGGTCTCGTCATAATTTTATATATCGGCAATTTTTTTTTGTCGTTTCTTTTGATTATCTTTAGGTCCAAACCGATCAGGATGACGTTCGAGAAATTTTCAAAAATTATAGAGAGGCTAAAAAGTAACTCAGACAAAGTAAATAAGGCTTACGAGCTAAAAATAGATCTAATTGATTTCAACGACGATATCCATAGAATAATAGATGATCTCGTGAGAGAGATATACGGGGAGACCGGATATGACTGGTTTTCTTGGTTTTGTTGCGAGAATGATTTTGGCAGAAAAGATTGGAGCTCACTCCCAATTTTAGGATCCTCTAGGGAGATTGACGGAAAAACAGCCAGCGTAGGAAAGATACGTGGTGGAGAGATTGGAATTGGAGCCTGGGACGAAAATGGAGATCCGATATGTTATGATGTTAGGTCAACTTGGATGTTTTTAGAAAAAAATTATTCAAGAATTCAAAAAAACGAAGAAACAGATCCTTCTCTATGGGAAACAATTAAAGAAAGCGGGGATAAGATTAACTCAAAAAGGAATAAAAGAAATTAAAAAAAAGGTATGAAAAAAATCTATTTGTCTCTGTCTCTTATTATGCTATCATTAACTTGTCTTTCACAGAAGGGAGTTAAAGATCAGGAACCCAAACACAAGTATGCTGATTTTGCTTATGCTACACCACAAAGGGATACACTGTACTTATCTGCAGAAGATTCGCTGACACGTAACATCTATTTGTCATGGCACATGGATCCTAGATGGAATGGCACCAATCCCACGATAGTTTTTATGTCTCAGGATTTCATAGACAGAAGAAAGTCTATTGATGGTTTAGAATCCGATATATCAGCTAGAAATAGAAGATCGAAAAGGGGTAAAAAATAGGTTAATCGTAAATCAATGAGAAAAGCAAGAACTATTAAAACAATTATCAAAGTTATGGAAAAAATGGGTGAAACACAAATCTCTTCAAATCAATACATTTCTCCAGAGGATGAGAATAAAGATGTTAAATCAGACTTTGTACAGTGGTCTATAGTAGGAGATGGTAGTTTCTGTCCTTCGAGCAAAACACTAGACATATTATCCCCGGGTCTTTATGAACCTGCATATAACAACAGAATGGGTGAATGGACTCTAATGAGAATGACAGTTAACACCGACGAGTTATTCGAGTTACCAACTCCGGAGATAAACGAGATCCTTGAGGATTTAAAGAAGTTCTGGCAGAAGGGTTTAGAGTACAAAAAATTTGGAATCTTACACAAAAGAGGAATCTTGCTATACGGTGATCCTGGATGTGGTAAATCCGGAATACTTCAGCTTTGCATGAAACACATTATTAGTGATTTGGGCGGATTGGTCGTTAATCTAAAAGACGAGGACACTGTTAGAGGGTACATCTCTCTCGTAGATAAACTACGACAAATAGAACCAGTAAGACCGATCATAGTTATTTTGGAGGATATAGATTCGATAGCTTCGGAAGGAAATTTTGTAACTTCACAGCTGCTGAACATGTTGGATGGTATTAAGCAAACTGAGAACGTTGTTTATATTGCAACAACAAACTATCCTGAGAAACTGGAGGAAAGAATAACCAACAGACCATCCCGATTCGATAGAAGATACTACGTATCACCTCCATCGGAAGAAGTTAGAAAATCCTATCTGGAAAGAAAAACTGAAGGTGAGATGGAAAAAGAGGAAGTTGAATTATGGATCCGCGATACTGAAGGAATGTCTCTCTCGCATCTAAAAGAACTTCTAATCTCGGTTAAGGTTTTAGAAACACCATACGAGCAGGCAATAAATCATCTTAAAGGTCTGGAAACAAAGCCAAGAGGAAAGGGACAGAAGAAAGTAGGATTTAGCGGTAATTAACATGGAACTTAACAGAAATCAGAAAAAACACATTGAGGAAGCACTGGACTTTTACCCAGAGCTTACTTATGAGAATTTAAATGAGATCCGCGAAGAGATCTTAAATAACATGGTAGATGATTTTATCATAGATCTTTCGGATGACGAGGATGGGGATTTACATATGACTTACTCAAACCTAGTCTATGATGATCTAGAGGAAAGAATAAAAAAATAAAAGCAAAATGAAAGATGCACTAGGCGACAGAATGAAGGACTTTTACGAAGACCGATCACGTTTCAAGTTGGCACGTCGCACCAACACAATCATCCGCATCGACGGAAAGGCATTCCACACCTACACTAAAGGACTTAAACGTCCATTTGATGAAGGTTTGATGGAAGACATGAACAAGACAACCGAGTACTTGTGTCAGAATATCCAAGGAGCAAAATTTGGATACGTTCAATCAGATGAGATCTCAATCCTCATCACTGATTACGATGACATCTCAACACATGCTTGGTTTGACGGAAACTTACAGAAAATGGCAAGTATCGCCGCTTCATTGGCAACTGCAAAGTTCAACCAATTGAGAATGGTAAGATCCTGCTGGGACGGAAATGACGTTGAGGGTTATTTAGATTCTGATGACTTAGAAAAATTTAAACTTGCGATGTTCGATGCCAGGGTATTTCAGATTCCTTACCAAGAAGAAGTTCTTAACTACTTTATTTGGAGACAACAAGATGCAACTAGAAACTCAATATCTTCTGTTGCTCAAGCTTATTTTTCTTCAAAGGAGTTGCACGGTAAGAAAACCAATCAGATGCAAGATATGCTAATGTTGGAAAAAGGGATTAACTGGAATGACTTTACTCCCCGTGAAAAAAGAGGATCTCTGATTCGAAAGGTAGAAGTTTTAATGAGAAGACCTGCTAATTCATATGATGCTAACACTTCTTATATCCCGACTTCAATGACCTTTACCAGAAGTAAATGGGAAGCTGATCCGGAGACTCCAATTTTTACCCAGGATAAGGATTATCTTAGATTGATGATGCCTCAAGAAAGAGGGACTACAGAATCACTAGTTTGATAACCGTGGAGGGGAAAAAGATATTATTTCTGGATCACGATGGGGTTATCTGCTTATGCGATCAATGGGGAAGTAGATATAAGAAAAAAGGATACGACAGTAATCCAGAAACCCCTATGGACATAAGAATGGATAACTTTGACAGGAAAGCAGTTAAAGTTCTAAATGAAATCATAGATGTTACCGGGTGTGACATAGTGATTTCTTCAGATTGGAAAAGATGGGGAACTCTGGAACAAATACAGGAAATGTATAGAACCAGAGGTATCAAACCCCCTATAGATACTACCCCCTTCTTCTCCGCTTTACTCAAAGAAAAAAAGATTCCGTCTTTCCTAGAATACACTAGGGAAGATTCTCTTGAAATAGAGAGAAGTTATGAGATAAATTACTGGTTAGAAACACACCCAGAAGTGACACATTGGGTTGCTCTTGATGATCTGGATATGTCGAAGAGAGATGTATGGGGTCTAGATAATTTCGTTCACTGTAAAAGATCATACAGAGAAGGTATAAAACAATCAGGTCTTAAGGATAAAATAATAGGATATCTATCATAATCCATACATCGGATATTCTTGGTGGGATATATAATAGTATGGAAAATATCATATCATTCAGCACATTTTCATCCATTAACGAATCAGTAAATCCCAATGCTACCAATATCATTATAGGGGATTCAGGATCTCCTCTAATGGCTTTAAATATCAAAAATGCTAGTCTTCTATCCGAGCAGCAAGGAGAAAGTTCTCTTTGGAAGGGAGGAAAGGGTGTTAAATGGCTGAAGGATGCAGTTTCTAAATATCCAATCTCTCCTAGAATTCAGAATGTCGTTATCAACATAGGAACAAATGGAGGATTTAATAAGAGAGACGATATTAAAGGCCTTTATACTGAACTTAAGAGAGCCTTTCCTAATGCTAGATTTTTGCAGTTGCAAGGAACATGGGGATGGGGAGGAAATAAGAATGTGACTGAAGCACAGGTTAAGGACTATTACAAGGAATTTGAAAAGGCGGGAGCTATCATAGTTTATCCGGCAAAGGGATATGCAGCAACCGATAAGGAAGCTCACACCAATAGACCAGTCTTGGCTAAAATCGGTGCTGAAGTAGATCGTTTAATAAGTACACCAGGTAAAGTTGTTTCATCCGAAGTTTCATATGCTACTACATCATCCGGTCAGGGAGAAGATAGCCAACAGTATTCTACCGGATCCTCCAACGTTATAGGTGGAATCATATCTAGAAAAGGCGACCCTTATAAATACAAGGTAGAGAATGATCACTGGATGGCAAAGAGAGACGATCAAACTAGATGGTATGAAATAACAGGTAAAGATTTTAAGCCACCATATCAATCCTCCATAGACATCTTAGACACGGAAAATCCAACTGCTAGAACAGATAAAGCTCCTAAGAGAACCGTTAAGAATACAGGGACTAGCACAAATACTAGTACAAGTACAAGTACGAGTTCTAACACTCAGGATGATTTAGATCAGGTTATTCTACCTTTAGAAAAAGGAGCTGACCCGGAAAAATTGGATCCTAAGATATCCAAGGAATTCAATTTCCACTTAATCCCTGACGGAAAGGATAGCAATTATAGGAGTGCACAGTTACCTATGAAGCACATGAAGAACATGTACATTAAATACGGCATCAAAAGAGTAATTAGATTAAACGGAGACGGTAAGGATGCGAGACATCACATACTGAACAAACCGGTGACCGTAGAGCAAGAAAAGGCTTTGTGTAAGGAGATAGGATGCGAATTCCATAGGTTATCATCAGTTAACGATCAAGCGAAAGTAAACGAGCTTCTAGCGAAGGGAAATACACTCATACACTGTGCCCACGGAGCTGATAGAACTGGGGGTAATGTTGGTGGGTATCTATATGACACCAAGGTCAATCCTTCATTAAACACACCGGAAGCTATCTGGAAATACACAACACAATACAACAACTGGAATTCGATGGCTAAGAATAGACCAAAGAAATTCGCAGATGGAGGATATTTAACACAGGCACAAAAATTTGGAGTAGAGGATTTAGAATCTGCCAATGCTCTAGCTAAAAAATACAAATAACATGAATATAGAAATTATCGATTTTTACGCTGAATGGTGTGGACCTTGCAAGGCAATGTCTCCTATGATTGAATCAATGCAAAAAGAATTTCCTAAAGGAAATGAATCTGGAGTTACCATCAGAAAAGTTAATGTTGACTCTGATCCGGAACTTGCCAAGAAGTACAATATTAGAAGTATACCTACTCTTGTTTTTATTAAGGATGGTGTAGAAAAGGATAGAGCCTCCGGGTTAAAGAACAAGGCGTTCATGGAGGAAAAAATCAATGAGATGATACTCAATAACTAAGAATAATAAGAAACACAAAAAATCCCGAAGTTATTAATAGCTTCGGGATTTTTTTATTTTCCTTGTCCTCTGTATCCTTTTACGTATTTCTTGGACCTTTTATTGTTAGATGTTTTGCTCTTAGCGTGTCGATCACAGGAGCTTCTGTTTTTCTTAGTGAAGTTATTAGTCGATTGTACTTTTGCCTTTGCCATTTTTTGGTTTGTTATTTTTAAGCTATGTCAGTTGACTCTATTAGAGTGTAAGAAAAAGCGTTACCGTGTATCTTAGCAGCTTTTTTACATATTGACATGAATTGATCAAAATCTTTAACTCTTTTAAAAACCTGGCATCCTTCGCTCCAGTTTTCTACCCACATTGAATCTTGTCCAGCTTTATGGATATTAATACCGAACATACCAGTTTCCGTTACTTTCTCTTCATAGAGCATATCTCTATTTGCATCTCTCCATACAGTAACATTACCCTTTCTTTGGCAAAGAGCTTCATATTTACCCTGGTGCTTATCGATCATCCAAACACCTCGGTATTGTCCAGGAACTAATCTAGCAACACCTTTTTTATTGTGGAATTCCATCACACCTTTTTTACCAGGATCGCATGTACCTGCCCAGCAGAAAAATTGCCAATTCCCAGACTCATCCTTATAAGATATAGTTAAATGGTCATCGAAAACGTTTGTTACCTTATCCGCAACACTAGGAGCGTTATTTCTAACTCCAACAATGTTTACGTCATAGGTCTTATTTGAAGCGTCTTCGAACCATTTATAGCCTTTGCTATTAACGGCTTTTTCAATCTGTTCCCTTGTGTAACTCATATTTCATTTTTCTTATTTTTAGTAGGATTTATGATCCCGTATATTTATCTTTTTTTGATCTAATTTTTGTAATACTCTATCATTTTTAGAGCATTTTGAATTAGCCATGGATCTACGCCGGGTATTTTATTTAGAAAGTGAAGCTCGTAAGTATAACAGAGAACTTCTTCGTTTCTAGGATCTAATTTAGAGCATAGCTGTTTGATGTATAGGTGCATGGATTCATGCACTAAAATAGCTGCTATATTGTAAATATTAGATCCTTTTATATCATTAACGGATATGGTTATCATGGTGTCACCCTCAGTGGTTGAAAATCCACCATTCCAGTATCCTATTGACTGACAGGTTTCCAACAGCATATTATACTTTTCGAGATCATATTTTTTGATAATACTGATAGCGCTATCCACTTTATCTTTCCATCCATCTCCGACGTCTGCCACTTTAATTTGACCAAAAGAATACGTGAGCGAAAGAGAGAATAGTATGGTTATAATTACATTCTTCATAGTTTCATTACTGCTTCATGTATTGCTTTTTTTAGAGCCGAGGACACGGTCATTTTTTCGAATGGGATTCCCCCTTCTTTAACCTCAATCATGATCGCTCTAATCTCCGTTTCGGATTCACCTATACCTTCGTAGCATTTCCCGTTATAGTATAACCTAACACCAACTTGGGTAATCGATTCTGTTTTTTCCACACCAACCACTCTGATTGTGGTCTTAGGTAATCCAAAGTAAAACACCTCGACGTCAATGTCGTTTCCTTCATCAGATAAGCAAAACTTTTGAGAAACCTCATCTTCAACAATTTGTCTTATTCCAAATCGGATGTCTCTGTTTCCCATCTCCTTTAGTTTTGCAGTATTATAAACAGAATCAACATAAACACACTGCTGAGCTTGTAGGTTCAGACTAAATAAGGTTAGTCCGAAAAGTAAAATCACATTTTTCATTTTATTAGATATTTATTGTAATCTGTAGATGCTGGCTTTTCATTCTTGAAATAATATCTTTCAACTTTATCTCCATATCTTATTGTTTTGTAATATCCGTCAGGAACTGTTGCACCTGTTGGAAGTACTATTGACTTGGCTGTATATACACATCTGATCTCAACCACAACGGATTTGTTTGTTTTCGCTAATTCTCTTTCCCTTGCTTCCAATAACCTCCATGTAGTTCTATTTAGATTCTCTTGCTGGAGTGAGCAATTTAAATATGTGAAAGTTCTGAATAACATCTCCTTGGTACAGTTAAAATCTGCTGCCGGGGCAAGATGTCCCTTATCATAGGGATTTCCCTCATAATCTTTATTATCGGACGTCACAATAGAATCACAGACATAAAAGTCCATCCCTGTTCTTGACGCAGATCCATTCGGACACTGTACGGTATATCTGATAAATTTCGGTTGTTGTAGTTTCTCTGAATATACAATCTCAAACATGTCTGTTTTGATGTATATGGAATCCCTTAATGTTTTCTGAGCGAAACCGAATAGTGGGAATAAAAATAAAAATAATAACTTAATTCGCATAACCTGTTCTTATTAAATAAATGTTTGATGCCCCGTTGTTTGTGGGACTTTGTATTGTTAATCCCTGAACCCCAGGGTAGGTTGTTCTTAAATCACCAGAAGAGGAATTAATTACATTCCATTCTGCTTGATTAAACAATCTATATGTTGGTACCCCTGATTCCCAAGGGACGTTATATGTTTTCTGATAAACCTCATAAACATCGGATATCGTTAAAATATTATTACCGTTAGTATTTAACCTATAGTAATCTTTAGAACTAAATCCCTGTGTTAAAATCTTTTGATTGAAGAATTGAGCATCACTAGCATTTGGATTGTTTACCGTTATATTATCGATCACTAATTGAAAATTATATAAGGAAATATCTAAGGTAGTTGTTATACTAAATTGTCCATTGCTTGCTGTTATATATGTTCCATGTAATGTGTAATTAGTTTCAGAATTCAATTTCCTAAATAACTTTATAGAAATATTAGGTATACCAACCCCTTCGGCACCGTAAATAAAACCCGAATGAACAAAAGGTATCGGGTAATTTACTGTTGCAACAACCGCAGTTCTTGTTGAACTAACACACCCATTTGTAGTATTTCTTGACTGAGCAAAATATGTAGTTGTATTTGAGATACTTGGGGTTGTATATGTTGTGACTCCCAAACCTCCCGATATAACATTTCCTCCAACTGAGTTAGCGTACCAATCAACAGTAGAACCTGAGGGTGGTGTTGCAGATATAACAATCGTTCCCGCATTCATCCTACTTCCATTAGTACCTGTGGGTGCTGATGGTGAAGTTGCAGGACTACATGATATTTGGTGAGTAACAAATCCTGTGAAAAAATCTGTAAATGTTTGGTTGGCTGGATCTGTCCATGTTCCATATTCTATAACGTATGCACAACTAAAACCGTTTGGCAAGTCATTCCATTGAGATCCATTCCATTTAGTTACTGCGTAATCTTCATTACCTGAGTTGTTAGGTTCTCCTGGTGCCCAATTATTATATTGACCAGCAATGTTTCCTGTAAATTGTCCATTTGCTGTTTTAATAAGAGTTCCTGCTTCGGGCCCAGCATCAATTCTCCACTGACCTTCTACCGCTTCATCGGTAAGAGCAAACCATATATTCGTCTGTGGCACATTATTGAAAACGAACGCATCCTCATCAGATGATGTTATTGTAACTAAGTAGCCTTGTTGTCCTTTAAACGTAGTTGCTAGTGCTGCGGACCTAGCACCCGTATAAGTTGTACCGGCAGATATTGGTCTATAGAAGTGTCCGTTTGAAGGCAGATAAAAATATCCCACAGGATTTTCAGTTGCAGTAACAGCGATATAAACATTACCCGGGACGGATCCCGTATTTAATCTTAAAGATGATAGAACATTATTCACATTTGTCATAGTTCCAGTAAAACTAATTCTTGTGAAATTTGCTGTGAGTGAATAACCTGTACTAGCGGTTACCCCAGCGGTAGTATTCAATCGTAAAGTTGTACCCGAAGGAGGATTCACTAAACCTATAGTAATTAAGAGGGTTGATGCTGGATTAAATCCATTTACAGAAAACCCACTTACAACTTGGTTAGTAGTACTTTGCGGATAGGATGTTGCGGTAGGACTTACCACAGTCTGTGCACTAAGTGAAAAAACCGTAAAGAACCCTATTGACCAACTAATAATCTTGTTCCACATGTTATTGTATAATTTAAGGTGTTTACATTTATAGCCCAAGCTCCCCCTGCGTTTATATTAAACTTAAATCTTTTAGTTATATTTATATTCGTTCCCAGACTCGGAAGTATAACATAGGGAGACTTTAGAACTAAGTCATTATAGTAACTTACGTAAGGAGAATAAACAAATAATGCCATGATCTTCATATCAATTCTTCTCCCAAACTTTAGATCATACATACCACCGGCAATTAAAGCAGAACCTAGAAATGGCGTTTTATAAACCTGACCGTATGATATGGTTCCCATATAAACAGCCTTTAAATGTGGTATTTTAGGGAACATGAGCATTTGACCTCCAGCCAGTGTTCCGTAAATAGATCCTCTACCCTCAAATCCAACAGATAGTGTTCCAGATAAAAGTCCTACACTTTTCTTTTTTATCCATGCATGGTATGCTGTTAGATTTGGACCTTTCTGTGCAGAGACATAATCTAATAAACCACCTCTTGCAGTTCCTCCGTCCCATCTCATATTATGATATCCCCCGGTTAGCTTTAGACCAGTTTTAACTTCGGAATTTTGAAAATTGAATCCAACGAAATCGCTTGAAGCTATTACAGTAGGACTCCCACCTTCCCTATTTTGATTTACTGTCTTTGTCGCACCTTGAGTGATGTTAGTTTGTCCTCCTTTCTCTTCCTGTGGTTTTGCTGTTTCCTCAGATCCTGGAGAGTTACCATTTTCGCCAGTAGACCCGGAGCTTGATGCACCTGATGTGTTATTTCCGGAAGAACCGCTAGGATCAGTAGTACCGCTTACCGTTCCTTGATTTGTTTGTCCTTGGGTTTCTTGTCCGTTATTACCAGACTCAGAATTGCCATTCCCGCTAGGGCTGTTAGGATTACTATTGACAGTACTATTGATATTATTTTCATTGATATTTGAATTTTGATTAGTTACAGACGTCGAAGCCTGTGAATTTCCATTTTCATTTGATCCACCTTGAGTTGCAGTGCTTCCTGTTGATGTCTGACCTTCATTTCCAGCATTTGAACCAGGGGTTCCAGTTCCTCCGCTGTTTGAACCTCCTTCATTTGATCCAGTATTGGTTTGACCTCCTCCATTAGGGTTACCTGTTCCATTTGTTACATTTTGATTATTTGCTGCGGTACTATTGGAACCTCCCACCTGATTTGTATTTGATCCTCCGTTGTTGTTTGTGTTATTGTTGGAGTTGCCCGCATTATTCGAAGGGGATGAACTTTCACTATTCCCTCCCTTGTTATTCTTATCTTTTTTTTCCTGAGTATTTGATGAATTGGTTGCTGATGTTAAAGTTCCGCTTAGAAAATCTGTAGATCCATTGGCTAAGTCCATCAATGATGAAAGAGAGTTGATTATACCTATAGTATTAAGAGCAACATCCTGAGCCATGTTTATCTGACCACTAAGCCCAATTATCTCCGAACAGGGAGATCCTGTATATTGGGAGAAGACGTTATTAGTCCAAGCTTCGAAATTTCCGTTTGTAAAGTCCTGTTGGGTAAAATTTTCAACAAATCCATAATAACCAACAGTAACTGATCCATTGATAGGAACTATCAAGGTTTTAACGTTTCCCGTGCATGGATCGGTGTAGGAATAATTATAAGTTTGAGCATTCGCTTTTAAAAAAGCGAACACCAGAAAAAACAAAGATATACAGATTCTTATTCTCACTTCGGAAATACACCTTTTGATATAAGCCTAGTCACAACTCTCGATGAAGCAGTTTCTAGAGCTTTCTTTGTGGATATACCCACAGTAGACTGGTTGAATTTTACGTCATCGCTAATATCGCCTAGTATCGAAGATGTCTTGATCGTTACCGCTTCTCCAAGACCAGATCCAACGATAACCTGGCTTGTCTCCGCGTCAACAAACTTAATTTGTAATCCTAATCTGGTAGTTTGATTTACTGTTTGCTGTCCGTTTACTTTAACTATCTCATCTTCAGATACGCTAAAGTCATAAACTTCTATATAAACAAAGTACTTAGCCAGAACGACATTTCCTTTAACTTCTATTTTATTCGAAGAAACACCTTTGTCTGAAGCTTTATCCTGTGCAATCATTCTTTGTTTGATCTCCTCTTTTTCCTCCGTGAATATGAATCTATTAGTGTATTCCAAGTACTCTATAACAATGTTGGTTACACCAAGACCTACCCTTTTGTCTTTTAATTCGGGATATAGCTCATATAATTCCTCGTTGATGCCTATTTTTAATAGCTGGATAGGAACTTGGACAGATCCATCATAATCAGCAACTGAATCTATTGATTGCTTCTTTTCGAAATCTGCGACATACTGCTCTGTTTTAACAGAACCTATGCCCCCTCCATTCTGAGGGGGCTGGGCCTGTAAAGTTTTGCAACTAAATAAGCTTAATATTATGGATATTGATATTATATTCTTCATGCTTATTCTTCTATTTGGTTTCTTAGTAATCCACATTCTTGACATTCTTCGAAACCATCTCCGTCTGCGTCTCCCCAAACATGCTCACAGTTCCTGTGCTCGAAATATTCATCTATGTTTCCATCTCCATCGGTATCGTATCCGTCATTTAAGCCATCACCATCTTCGTCTATCTCAACCTTTTGAAATTCCTCAGTAGCTACTTCCTGTGTGATCTCTTCTTCTACTGGAGCGGCATATTCCGATACCGGTTCCTCTACGATATTAGTTTTTTTTTCAGCGGAAGGTTCAGATACATTAGAAAGTGCTACTCCATCCTCTTCGTCAACTTTTTGAATTAGCATTTTATCTCTATCCTCAGAGTTAAACCAGTAATCTACAACTTTATTTAAATTCCCTACGAAAGCACCTAAAAGGATAAGAAGCATTTCTTTCCAATCCTCATTAACTGTTGTTCCTATAAAAACTCCTGCATTGATGCCAAGGATTATGAAGAAAAATAATCCCAATACGATTGCTGTAATTCTCCATCTATTAGCTTGCATTTGTTGAAGCATGTAATAGAATCTGTTTTTGTCTTCGACTTTAACGTATTCGCTTTTTGTGTTAAAAATGTTTTTCATTTGGTTCTTTGTTTTATTTTATTTTTTGATTACCAGGATTCCTCTTCCTTCTTAGGCTGAGCTTGTGCTGGCTGAGTTTGTGCTGCTGGTTTTTCAATAACTCTTTCACGAATTACTGTATTTCCACCATTTTCAACTTTTTGTTTGTTCTCCTGATTTTGTTGAACATTAACGATAACAGGAGCTTGACCAGCTGGTGCTTGTTGTTCCGTTTTTGTTTCTTCTTTTGGCTCATCGTTACCACCACCAAAAAGCATAGTACTTACCCATACTCCACCTCCTGCAATAACTGTAGTTAATGTTCCGATAATCTTCTTTCTTAATCCTGACCAAGTTCCATCATTGGTCTCAGGTGCATTTGTTTCTTCACTCATTTTGTTTTATTTTATTTTAGCTATCTTTTCTACTATAGGGGTTTCGTTCTCTGAGCTTAGAGTTACGAAATATAATCCTGGCTGTAATTTACCAAGATCAGTATAGTATGAAAATTGTCCGTTTGGTACTTGACCTGTTAATATTGTAGCTACTCTTCTACCCTGAATATCTGATACGTATAATGAAGCATTAGCTGTTTCTGCTAATCTGAATGTTATAGTAACATCTTTTTCAAATGGATTAGGATAGACTAGCATAGAGTTAGAGTCTATTATTTGTCCGTTAGTTATTTTTAACACCTGTAGTATTCCATTAGTTGGTGTTAGAGTTAGATCTTTAGAGGTTGGAGATATACCTGCGAATTTTCTAGTAGTGTATAATGGACTCTCGTCCCATAAATTCTGAGGTTGAAGTGCTACGAATTGTAGTGTAACAACTTCATCTCCGTTTTTTATTGTGTTCTGATTGTTGGTAAGATCGTATCCACCCCAATCTATTTCTCCATCATTTGGGTTTACGTATGTTAACCATTGCATTGCAGCAGATGATGAGTATACTCCTTTAAATGAAAGTAGATCCTCATTATATTTTAGACCGAATTGCAATGAGCTTATTTCGATACCGTTAGTCAATACTTTAACTGGTATATTTACTAAGTTTCCCTCCTGTACTGATAGATGAGGCACGTTAACTTCTATGGATGAAGTTGGGAAATCATATTCTACTTTGGTATCGATTACATTGTATATTTGATTTTCCAGACCTGGTGCAGGACCTACCAATACTTCAATTGGTGTCACACGAGCCATATTATAACCAGTCCCGTTAGCATCTCCTGGTACAGACACGTAATAAACTACTGAATCAGGTTGACCTGGTAAAATTTCAAATGTGAAGTTTGTTGTTCCTGCTATTGATGCAGTGTAGTTAGTTGAAGATCCGTTGATTGTGTTATATTCTGATTGAGTAAAGAATTTAACGTCTTTAGTGTTATTTGGCCAAACGTTGAATCTTCCTGAGATTCTACCAAATACTCCCCATGCGTCGGATATGGTTACGTTGTTTGATCCATTAACATCTGCTGCATAGTAATCGAATCCTGTCATAGTACCGTTACCTAATACCCATTGGTTTATTAGCTGAGCATCCGCAGTTGAGATGATGTTACCTACTGTCATTGAATCACCTTGTACTGCTAATCTTACGTCCCAATAGGTTGTATCTAGTGGAACAGATATAGCGAAGTCACCGTTTATGTCTGTAACGTATGTTGAGTGTTGTGCCCATGTGTTACCGCCTAATGGTCTTCTCTGTAAAGCTAATGTTAAGTTCTTAGCCGGAGTTCCTGTTACGTTGGTAAATGTTCCATGGTAAGCAAAGTTTACTGGGGTAAATACACCGCCATAATTGTGTACACTTAGTGTGGTATCCATACCGTCCTGTTTAGCAGCATACGGAGTAAAAGTCTGAGCTCCTGACCATGTCAAGTTGGATATGGAAACTAAGTTATTAAAAGTAGCTGCTGGTGCATGAGTAAATGTTATTAAGAACCTCTCACCGTTTGGTATAGTATAAGTAGCACTCGAACCGGTATAAACTAAAGTTATGGTAATGTGACCGTTTGCTGTGTTTGTTATGTACTGTAGGTCCAAGTTTGTCGGAGATCCGATCAAAGACACAGTAGCATTTGTGAAAGCTACATTATCGTAAAAAACTCTAAATTGAACACCCGCAAATTTTGTAAGTGTTGTGTTTTGTAGAGTGATCTTAGCGTTTGTAGTTCCTTGAGCTGATGTTCCTATCTGATATTGAGCATCGATAATACCCCATAATCCATTGGATGGAGCTACCGGAACAGCCTGTGCAAAAAGGTGGTCCGTTGTTAACGAAAGCAAGCTTAAAAGCAGTGCTAAAATAATTTTGTTTTTCATGGTCTAAAAATGTTTGTTTTGGTTGTTTTGGTTTTTGGGTTCTTAGTAGGTATTACGAGCTAAGAGCTTTGTAATATTCCTTAAAGTGTTTAATTCTATCAGCTAATCCGATTGTTCCCCCATTCACTCTCTTAGTAACTGCAGTAACAGTTGCATCATCAGCTCCCCTATCGCAAATAGCCCAAAGTTTATTTGAATCAAAAAAGAATGCTGCTGAAGCTAAAGGGTATTTAGTAGCAACCAGATCTGGATTTGCAACACAATCCTCACCGATAAATTTTGTGAAATTTGTGTAGTTTGATTTTCCTGTCAATTGGATGTATCCCCTACCTCTGAATTTGAATCCTTCTTTAGATGCTTCATCACCGTTACCCATTCTAGATGCATAAACTCTGGAAGCTATCTTCTCAGGTTGGCGAGCGTATGATTCATTAAGATTACCCGGAAAGTATTTTCCAAAGATTTTCTTTAATCCATCAGCAGAATAGTTGAGATTTTCGCTAACCGCTCTAAATCCTCCAGACTCGTGACCACACTGAGCTAAGAAATGAGCCAATCTTAGATTGTTTGTGATATTAAATTTCTTTGCAGTGTCTGGAATTTGGGATAAAACTGCATCAGGAACGTGTCCTCTGAGAGCTTCCAAATTTAAGTTTTCCATCTTAGGAATTGCTACTGCTGGCGCTGCTTCTGGTTTAGGTGCTTCGCCGAACATTTTACTCCATGTACCAGAACCAACAATACCATCGGCTGTTAAGCCATTAGCTGCTTGCCATTCTTTTACTTTGGCTTCTGTTCCCGCTCCGAAAACCCCATCCGCACTTAATCCTAGTTTTTCTTGAAGTTTTTTAACGTCTTCACCGCTAGATCCTCGTTTTAGTGGCATAATTTTATTTTTTTATTCTATATATCCCCCCAAAAATTAAAAAACCCCAGAAATTTTTTTAATGCCCGGGAGTTTTTAATATGTTTGAGTTATATAAAAATAAAGGATGCACGAAAAACCACTTTTACAAGATCTTAAAGCAGAAGCTGCTGGAGAAAATTGTATAAAAATAACGGTTGATCCGGACCTAAATCTGGATGGAGCATGTTTAAAAATTCTCGGATCCTCGAGAAATCTTCTGGTAACAATTAAACCTGTCAATCCAGTAAATGAAATATGTCTCTCCACAGGAAATCCGATGTTTGTTGAGCTAGTAACTCCCTGCGGAATATCAGTTCAGTACGTAAAAGGATCAGGTAAAAATTTTTACATTCAAAGCTTAAATTAATGGCAGGATACGATCTATTTCCAGACGATTTCGTTGCAAAGTATAACGGATTCAAAGAAGGGCAAAGCGGATTATTCTATGATCCAAGTTTAAAATGTCTTATCGTCGGTAAAATATCCGACTATAAACTTAAAGGTAGGGTAGTTCACAATGGACTAACACAGAAGGATATTGACGATGGAAGATCTTTCTACGCATTTAGCACTGGCTATAGCTACGGGGATTGGTGCAAGCACGACATGTTCTATGCAGGAAAGCTCCGAAATTACACCTCGCTTGCAGGATATCTTGAGTATATCGAGAAGGCCGATCTGGAAGCCATTAAGATCTATTTTAAGGTAAAAGATTTATTATTGGATAATAAGTCCATTTAATTTTTTTCTCCCGTGATGTTTGATTATCTTTATGATAACAAATAAAAATCACATGGAAACGAGACAAAAAATCGATTGGTGCATAGACCAGCACAGAGCAACTAATCACATGTATGATACTTATTTGCCGTATGAATTCCATCTCCGTATGGTATCACACGTTGCCAAACAAAATATACACCTGATTAAGGATTCGAATGACGGTGAGACAGCATTCAGGGATTCAGTAATAATTGCTGCTTGGGGACATGATCTTATAGAGGATACAAGGGTTTCTTATAACGATGTTAGAGAAGCTTTAGGTTATCAAGCTGCTGAAATTATTTACGCCGTTACCAACGAGAAGGGTAAGAACAGAAAGGAAAGAGCAAACAACAAATATTACGAGGGAATAGTAAAGACCCCTGGTGCTGTATTCGTTAAACTCTGCGATCGCATTGCAAATGTTCAATATTCAAAAATGACTGGATCTAGAATGTTTGAGATGTACAGAACTGAAAACGATAGCTTCGGAGAAAGACTAGGGGTTTGGAAAACACAGGGATACTCTCAGCATGAATACTTCCCATTGTTTGCTTATCTAATGGAAATTTTAGAATCTAAATAAAAAAAAGGGATGACACTTAAAAAAAGAATCAACACGGACTACATGATCGCTTTCAAGGAAAGAGACATGCTAAAGAAAAATTTACTTTCCGTAATTAAAGGAGGTATCGAATTAGGTGAAAAAAATAGAAAGGTACAGGATCTGAGTGACGAGGATGTGACTGCCATCCTAAACCAAGCTGCTAAAGCTTCGAAAGAAACCATCAGCAAAATGGAAGATGGCCAGCTAAAGGATTTTGCAAAAGAGGAGCTGGTTATCATAGAAAGCTACCTTCCTAAGCAAATGACTGAGAATGAAATTGTAGATAAAATCAACGAGCTTATCTCGAATGGGGCTTCTTCTACAGGAGAAATCATGAGAGGATTTGCTGGTCTTCCTGCTGACAGAAAAATGGTTTCTGAGATCTACCTCTCGAAAATTAATAAACTCGAAAATAAAATCGACTAACATGGAAAATTTACATCCAGCAGCACAAGTAGTAGGTATCATAGTAATTGGTGTAGTAGCTTGTGTATATTTGCTAGGCATTACAGGTTATTTTGATAAGGAATGAGAACCTTCGTTTTCTATAAAGAGATTAGCGGCAGGTGGTATGTTGACTTACCAGAATGGGAAGGAAGCAAGGACGATCTTGAAATGATCGCCGGTGCCGACTCTTTTTTAGAAATACTTTCACAAGGAGAAAATGAAGTCGCTGTCACTTTATCAGTAACTGATTTTGACGGATCAAGTAAGCTTGATCTGATAAAACCAGGAAGAATCGAAGGTTGGGAAATGGGAGAAGGATCTTGGTACAGATTAAACAACTATATAGGAATAGATTACGAACTGGATATGTGGCTATGTGATGTTACAAAGTTCGTGTTTGGTGATTTTCCTAAAACAATTTACTTTAAAAAATGAGCGAGAAAGAAATACTAAGCAGAATTGAGACCCTCAAAAAGTACATTAGTGAAAGCGCAGACTCGGATCCTAGAGATGCCTATGAAATCCGTCACTGGAAGATGGAGATAGCCGATCTTGAAAATGCTTTAAGCACGATTAGAGACAAGAAAAATTCTCCTGAGCCTTGGCTTAGAGCTAGTATCAAGATTACCAAGCCTATAGTTCTTATTGATATGGATGGCGTTATCTGTGATTTTGATAAGAGAGCTAAGGAATTGGAAGCTAAGGGTGTAAAAGGACACAGTCTTTTTAGACATCCGGAAGCATATAAAGATCTTGAGCCAATCGAAGGAGCTATCGATGCTTGGATCGCACTCCAGGAAAAATATGAAACTTATATTCTAAGCACACCACCATGGAGTAATCCTGATGCGTGGGCAGAAAAAAGATCGTGGGTACAAAGGTATTTGGGTGACACGGCTAAAAAGAAACTAATTCTTTGTCACAATAAGGGATTGGTAAAAGGAAATTTCCTAATAGACGATAGAATCGCCAACGGTGTTGCTGATTTCGAGGGTGAGCACATTCACTTCGGCCAGAATCAATTTCAAGGATGGAAAGAGGTACTAACATATTTGGGAGTAAAATGACGAAGGTTTACATATTAAGTGGATCTTACGGAAGCTGGGATGATTATTACAGAACAAATCTCGGGATATTCGATTCTGAAGAAGCTGCAAATAAAGCTGGTAAGGCATTTTTAAAGGAAAGAAAAGCCCGTCTAGAAAAAATAAACTCCGAATGCCCAATAGACCCGGAGATAGCAAAGAGGTATGAGGAGGAGTACGATTTTGAATTACTGGAGTCCTTATCCCAGGAGGATCAGAATTTGTATCATGATTGGTGGTACAATAAAAATAAACTGAGGGAGATAAACGATAATTTCAGTGTGGATGAATTAGAATTGAATAAATTTGATATTGATTCAATTTTCGAAGAGAACTTTTAAACCCAAATAAAAATATGATTTACTTATCAATCGATCTCGAAACAACTGGTCTAGAAAAAGACAGATACCAGATTCTTTCATTCGGAGCTATTCTTGAGGACACTGAAAAAAAGCTTCCTTATGACGAAATTCCCAAATTTCATGCTGCAATCCTGCACAACGAGATAACTGGATCTCCATTTGCCATGAATATGAACAAGAAGATAATCGAGGCTATTGTCCAGTATCAAACAGCAAAGGATCAGGACGAGAAAAACGATATTGTTCAGATGACGGGTATGCAATTCTACCACGAGAGCGATTTAGTCGAGGGATTTTACAGATGGCTATATGATAACGGTATGGTTGAGTTTAATCCGGGAATTTTTGACCAACATGTGGTCAGAGGAGAAAATGGTAAGATATACCCTATGATTAACTCCAAGACCAAACCAGTTACTATAAACGTAGCAGGAAAGAATTTTGCTTCCTTCGATAAGCATTTTGTTGACCGATTACCAAGATGGCAACAGCTCATCAGGATTAGACAGAGAATGATCGATCCTGCAGTACTCTTTACCGATTGGAAAAGTGATAAAGCTCTACCAGCACTATATGACTGCAAACAGAGAGCAAAGATCGATGGGGTGGTTACTCATGATGCTCTAGAGGATGCATGGGACGTAATACAACTTTTAAGAACTCAATATTGATACGATGAGAAATAGAAACAAAGTGACTGTAAATAAGGATCTTTCGTTAATTAGAAAGATGCTGAGATCAAAAAAGATAAAGAAATTAAAATCCACAGATTTTTATAAAAACCCGGAATTCGATTAAGCACAAAAAAACCTAGATCTTTCAATCTAGGTTTTTTTATTGTATTTCTATTTATTAATGTGAAGAATCTCTAAATCTAACACCATCAATCTTACTTACTCTCTCGTAAAGTCCTCTTTGTTTAGATTCCTTTAAGTACTGTGATAGTTCTTTTACTCTATCAAAGTCTCTAGCATCGATAGCATCGTCGATCAATCTGTTAATTTCTTTTTGTGACATATTAGCGTAGTCAGGTTCTTCCTCTGGCTCATCTGCTGCGGTTGGATACTCTTTATAATCATCAGAATCTATACCAGCCATTGCCAATTCATAATCTTTCAATTCTTGAACTATCTCATCGATAATTTCTTGAACTCCCACTTTAGCTTTAGGATCTTCAGATAAAATCATCATCATTAGCTTTAGAAAATCGTCAGCAGGCATGAGCATCATCTTACCAAAAACGTGCTCTCTTAAGTTTGGTACATCTGAAGACTCAGGAAATTTGTTGATAAAATCTCTAAGATCCCCTGCAATCTCCGGTCCATATCTAAGATCCTCGATTTCATCTGCTAAGCTATCTGTGTTATCTATGATAATCTGAGCAGATTCCTCGTCATCCGGGATGGCACAAGCAGCGATCAGTTCATATATTCCTTTAACTGTTTCATGCAAAAGCATAGCAAAGTCAGTACCAAGAGCGTTTATTGTTGGTTTAACTGAATCGAAAAGTTCCTCTGTCTCTTCCTTTGGAAGTTCAGAATCGTCCATTAGCTCATCCAAAATTTGCTGTGCTAAATCTTCCGAACTTTTAGGCTCTTCTGGAGTTTCCCATTGAACAGAAACCGATCCGGAAAATCCTGATTTATCTCTTTCCCACATTTCCTTTTGGACCTCCATTGGTATTACCCAATCGAAGAATCCAGCAATTTCAGTAATCTTATTCAGAATAACTCGGTATTCCTCACCATCTTCTCTACCAAGAATCTCATATAAACCATCTCTAACTTCAGGAAGGTTCAACATTTTCTTGGTATTCTTAGCTTCTCCCTGAGTTATGTTGTTTGCGATTTTTCTCTTGTGGATTTCTGAAATAATTCCAGCATCTTGCAATTCTTTGAATTGTGGCATTTCTGACGGTTCCGATGGAACGTTCTCCATGCTTTTCTTGATCTGATCAGCTTTAGGAAATTTAATTCTTAATTCAACATCATTTAGAATATCCCCATACATGGTTCTGATAGCTCTTTCTGCTAAAGCCTCTAATTGAGCTTCCTTACCTTTTTGAATAGACTTGGCTTTAGAAACAAGACTCATGAATTGAGGAATGTCTCTTCCGTGTGTTCTTTGCAATTGAGCATTCCTTTCCTCGGCTTTTCTTTCTACGTCGGCTAGGTATTTTTTTCTTTCGTCACCCTCTCCTTCTCCAGGTATTCCTGGATTTCCTCTAAGAGAAGCTTCATTTAGTCTGTCTTGAAATGATTTAATCATCGTATCTGGATTTTAGTTTTGACATATCGAATTTAATCTCCATCTTGCTTTTTCTCAATTCTGTCATGAATCTTTTCATGACATCATCGATCTTAGCTTTAGGTTTAGGGTCAACAGAAGGCTTGTCTCTTCTGATAGGACCTGGCTTAGATGGTGTTGTTCCTGGGCTAATACCTGGCTTGATGCCTGGCTTAGTAGGAGCTGTTCCTGGTCTGGTTGCCAAAAACTCATTCATTTTTGTAATTATTGCCATTCTTTTATGATTTAGTTTTGAATATATATCGAAAGTAAATTTGTATAAAATGATGAAAAGCCTTAGCTTCCGCACTTTTTTTGAAGCTGTAGATCCTCTTAATGAGAATGTTCAAGCAGCCAAAGATTATCTATTAAAGAAACACGCAGACAAAAAAGAGATAAAGGTCTCTGATATCCCAGAAGAGGATAAGAGGAGAATCCTTCAGAATCCTAGATTTGTTCAAGTCCGTGATCTAACCCAAAAAAATCCAGGATACACCCTTCCGTTCTTGAAGTTCTATATGGAACAGAATGCAACGCTGGAGGAATTGGAAGAGATCTTCGCTTTGTTGACAAAGTACAAGAACACTTTATCAGACCTTCCAATGTCTGTTGGAGACTATTCTAAATATGTACCAGGTGAGGATGACGAAGAGACTAAACCAGGATATGAACTTCTTGGTGATGAACTAAGAAGCTTTGAGAGGAGAAAGAAAGTTAAGGATTTCTTCCAGGAGATGACTCCGAGAATGAAAAAAGAATTCAACAAGGCATCGGAAGATGAAGTCGAGGAATTAACTGCAATATCTAATCAGTTAAAGGCACTACCTGATGTTGACGGGGAAAATGCTTGGAGGTCTTTTTCTAAGAATATGAAGAAGTATGATGATACTAGAACATACTCAGAATATTCAAATCCACGTACGGCATTCCTAGATATTAAAAAAGATGCTCTTAACTTCATAGAAGCATGGGGTAAAGGTGAAGATGAGCTTCTAGCATCATTGAAAAAGCTAGGACCTCAAGCTGGTATCCTCTATGCTAAAAACAAGTATATTGCAATGTCTGCAAGAACGCCAGAAGCAAACAGAGCAGTTTGCTCAGATACTGGCTGGTGTATTAAAACAGACTCTACATTCTGGTCATACGGTGGAGGTAGAATCCAATTAAATATCATCGATAGAAACCGTCCTGTTTCTGATCCTAAGAGTTTGCTTGGTATCACGGTAAACCCAGACGGAACTGTACACACATCACACGATAGACCAAATTCAAGAGTTAGCGGAAGAACTTATGTTGAAATTCTTAAGCAATATTATCCGCAGGAACTTGTTGATGCAGTTAAGGAAAGATTTGATAGAGAGGTTTCAATTAAGCTTGCTTTAGAGAAATACTTTAGAGATTCTTCAGGTCTAGATACTAAGAAAATTATAGAATCTTTAATCACATTGAGCAAAGGATTCCTATCTGGAGCGGTTTCACCAGAAGATTGGGAGCAAATCTCTGGAACTGTTGCTGAAATTATCTTCATAGAAAGAAAACTAACTAAGAGTGAGTTCATGAAGGTGTTTAGAGACCATGGAATTTTCTCAGCTGCAACTTGGCACGTTTTCGATGCTATTGTTGGCACTGATTATTCCAAAGATGATATGGAAAAAATCGGTGAATCAGTTAAGAGAAACCTTAAGAACATGCAGGATCTTATAGATCTAAAAAAAGCAGGTGTTCTTGACATTAAACCAAAGGACATGGAAAGCATGGAGGAAATTCTCAAAAACAGAGATGAGGTTATGTCAGAGATCTCTAAAAGAATGTAAAACCAAAAGCATAAATATAAAATGGAAGAATTCAAAAATAACACAACAGCCATAGACGAAATGGCCAAAAGACGCCAATGGTATGGTATTACTGAAGCTACTAGAGAACTTACTGATGCCTTTAATAACAGTGAACAAGGAAGAGATCTCCAGGCTATCGGGGTTAAAATGGAAGCTAGAGATAAAGAAACAATCCTGCTAACCCGAAGTGGTGGTCCTATGGCAGATGTCGAACTTTATAAGAATGAGGAAGGTGAATTCTGCTATGAGTACCTATCTAGCAAAGCTGGTGTTGAAAGATACGCTCTTCATAAATTCGAAACACCAGAGGCATGTTTAAGATCATTGCTTCTTAGAATTATTAGAAATAACATTCCTGCAGCGATTATCCCTAAGAAAGATATTCCGAACATTAACTTTACCGAATTGGTTCCAGTTGGAGCTGCTTTGACTATGCAGGACATTCTATCTAGAATGAAAGAAACTATTGCAGCAGATGAATTGATCGATCCAGATGCTAATGCAGTTGAGGCTTTACCAACAATCAGAAACTTAGAAAACATGGGTATTGTCGGTAAGACTCTTACCGGAACTACCAGAGGAGATGTTATTAAAAAAGTTGATGTTATTGCTCCAAAATATAAATTTTACTCAAGAGCAGCATCTAGAGTAGGTGAAATCTATGGCGAGATGATAGCACAAATATTGGGAGTTAGATACACAGATCTTGGTGGTACTATAAAGCAAAGCACTGAGGTTTGGAGAGTGAACAACACCAACAGATTACCACTAAATGGTATTAACTTCAGAACAGGTGATAATTCAGTTAGATGTAATATCCAGGACAATGAGATCTTCGGATCTGTATTCATCGCTATCTTTAAAAGAACCTTTAAAAGGGCTAAGGGTAAATATGAGAAAGAACATTTAATTAAAGGAGGATATAGCTTTTTAACTTCCACCAGAGGAACAAATGCGGAAGAGTTATTAAACGAACTCAATACCCTACTATCAGACTATTTTACTGAGGCGGCAGAAAAGCTAGAGCCTACAGTATTCATAGATCCAGGAATGGAGGGATCACAGGTTCACGAGAACGCTAAAGCTCTTCTAATAAAATATCTCCTTAAAAAAGGATCAATGGATCTTAAAAGAGCAATCGGAGAAAATGATGCACTTAGTGATCTTGTTGATATGACTACTAGACACGAAGATATGGACGATCTAACAAGAAAACTAATCGACGTATCTAGAGCACTTAGATTTGTATAAAGAATAGAACATGAAATTACAAGAAAGAAAAAGACAGGACTTATGCTCCGGATGCGGAAAATCCATAGCCGATCCGGAAAAAGAATGTCCGCACTGCGGAACGTTCCCGCATAAAGCATATCACGAAAGAGCTGCAGCTAGCACTTTAGGTATAGCTAAATGGTTACAGAATGCTCCTGTCATGCAACCTAATCAGAAACTAAGCGAAGATAATGGAGGCATGCAGAACCTAATTAGTTTCGAAGATTTCCAATAGTAAATAATCAAAATAAAAAATCCGGAGTTTGCGCTTCGGATTTTTTTTGTGTTCTATTTTTATTTCCCGAGTTACTTTTTTATCTTTATGGTAAATTCAAAAAAATGAAGGCAACCAAAAGCGAGAGAGTGGGAATAAAAATTTCCAAGGAAGAGGTTTATTCGATAATAATAAACCATTTGGCATCAAAGGGATTTGAGGTTAATCACTGTTCTGCTATTATAGAAACGGTATATGATGGGACTATGGGCGATCCTGGAACCGAAGAGTTCATCGGATTAACCATAGTGGCCAATGAGAAAAAGGAGGAGTTTGAGGTATGAAAACCATTATCCACGTAAATCAACACAACATAAAGGCAAACTCTAAAGGTGAGAACAAGCCAGTGCTGACTTGCAAGACTTACAAATCAAATACCTACTCCAACGAAGCTATTATATACGGTTTTGACGGGCTTCCTGCTGCTAGAGTGGTATACTCACCGGAAAAACCACTATCTTGCGGTGCTAAGGTTTGGATAGAAACTGATAACGAGGTTAAATATTCACTAAATCCGGGGATTGATGAAGTCAAAGATGAGGATAATCTTATGCAGATTCTACTGGAGGATCAAAGAATGTTTAGCATTTTTTCGGTGGACGTTTCGGCGGAGAGAGGAGAGGACAATAAACCTATTTATAAGATCTACTGCGACAGGGATCCTAATCTTGTATACGGAACCCCTCTATATGAGTCGGAAAGCGGAGTCGTAAAGGAAGAGGCTATAGAAATATGTTCAAAAGAATTCTCTGGTGAATTTGGAATTTACTCAATGATGATCCTCTATAGAGTTGGGTATGATTATGATGGATTTAGAGGATGGAATTACCTGGAATACGTGAATCATAAGATTGAATCATTTATTCCGGAGTTAGAACTTGAAAGAGAGGAAGAATCATTTATTAGTTTATTCGAATTATGACAGATAAAACAAAAACAATAGAAGTATCAGAAAAGATTTACGACCAATTAGTTGAGCTTGCAAATGAGATGACCACTCAGGATCCAAGAGGGACCAGAATGCCTCACATGTTTCAGATCAGAGACTGGAAGAAAGTATATGATGCTGACTTAAATGGTAATGTCGCTATCTTTATAGATCGTGATTATAATGTTGAGATTGAAACATTAGAGGAGTTAATCGAATACTTAAACGATAGCGAGGTAGAATTCGATCCGGATGAAATTAAGGAAATGTGGGAGGATGATTTTGATCCGTTTGCTCTTCCTGATTGGTTAGAAGAAAATGATGTCCAATTACAAAAGCATTCTTATTCGTTGGAACCAGTATACACCAACTGCTTTCTGACAGAAAAGGCTGCGAAGGAACATCTTGAAGCAAACTATTATCACTACCACAAGAATGCTGATGTCTACTTAAATCACGCATGGAGAAATCCTGAAGCAGATTTGATTTCAGAATTTCTGTGCGGTTTAATTGGAAAAAAAATGCACGAATAAGATGGAGGAAAAAAGAAACGAATTTTTAGAGTCTGACGGATTGTACTGGGAAAGCGAAACCCATGAATGGTTCCATGATAAGATCAGTACCCAGCATGCCCACAAAGAATCGGTTCTTTGGGATTCTGGAGTTCAAAAGGACTCTCTCAAAAATCTCTATTGTTTCGTGGTCAGAAATAAGGAGACAGGAGAATATGATCGGGTTGTTATGGACTCGAAGAGCAATGAGATAATCTATGACACAAAATCGTTAGAGGATCTAGCTTATTTCATTGACAGATTGAAAATAAAGAAAAGATTTGAAATTTAAATTAGAAACGGATGGAAAAAAAGATCGAGTATTTGGAATTTAGTAAAACGGAGCAGGAAAATTCTGTTGAGGAGTTATTCTGTAGTGAATTGGAAAGAACAGGAAAGATAAATCCTCTCGATGAGGGCATGATGAAATTGCTGGTCACTCTTGTTAGAAACAAATCGGCTATCAATGAGATCTATGAGGATGCACGTAAGATGTCATTCCTAATTCCAATCCTAGAGGATAGGTTAAAAACGATGAATCGGGAATTGGATAAGGCTGCTGCTATTTTCATCGGTCTTGCATGTCAAACCCCAGGAGATTCGGTCATGTATTCGTATTACATTGCTTACCAAATGAAAAAGAGAAACATCGGTAACAAATTGACATTGGAGGAAATCTGCATGTCTATTTTTCCAAATGGTCTTTTTGATAAGGGATCAATGGACGAGGTTTGGGACAAACAGAAAGTTAATAGAGATGGAGCAGGATCCGACAATCTTCTAGATTACAGGAAAGCTTCAGAAAGCTTAATATACGAAGTGAATGCGTAAAGTAGATAATTTTGATCTCATAAGACCTCTGATCGTTTTTCCCGACGATCAGAGTTTCTATTTTCTCCAGATATTGAAGAGAAGAAAGGACAATCCTGATCTAGGAAAGGATATGGTCCATATAGCGGACTTCTATATCTATAGCATTGAGGAGTACGATAAGCTAAGATATAGAATTACTAAAATATGTGAAGACGAGAATGCTAGAGCATACCTTAGACTTAACGTACGGGACTCAAAGAAGATCGCTATGCAGACTTTGAAGAGAATAGTGGACTACATATCATCTGAGAATTATAAGGCCGTAAAGAAAGCGTATGCGTCCTGTACAGGTGAGTTTGGATCAGCATCCGATAAGACTTGGATAGTTGACATAGATAACGTTTCTATGGATTCATTTGGTCTCTCGGAAAAATACGCTAAGATCCGTGATCTTGTTTATGATTTGCAGAAGGAAGCCGGAAAGGAACCCATGATGAATATCATTCCGACCAAAAGTGGATTTCATCTTATTACCAGACCTTTCAATCTACAAAAATTCAAAATGGAGTATCCAGACATAGACGTACATAAGGATAATCCAACAACTTTATACTGTCCATGAAGGTAAAGGAAAAAGATAAAAAGGATATAGTAGATCTGAGCACTCTTAATTCGGATCAGTTGAAAGCTTTCGAGTCCCTCCGGGATTATCTTTCGGACAAGGAGGATCAAAGTGTTTATGTTCTTAAAGGTTGGGCAGGAACTGGTAAAACATACTGCATAAGTGTTCTTGTCAGATATGTTCTAGAAGTTATGCACTCATCGCATGCTTGGTACAAGGTAGCAGTAACCGGACCAACCAACAAATCGGTTAGGGTCATCAAAAAGACTGCTGGGATAAAGAACAATCGGGTATCTTTTCAAACAATACACAAGTTACTAGGTCTGAAGGAGAAGATAACTCAGGATGGTCAACAGATTTTTGAGAATGATGGATTTCTTAAGCCTGGAATAAACACGATAAAACTACTGATCATCGACGAGGTGTCAATGTTGAATGATGATCTATTCCAGGAGATCATAAAGTATAGAGGAAAGCTAAAGATTATCTGTATGGGTGATCCTGCCCAGATTCCTCCAGTAGGAAGACCAGACTGTATACCCTTCAGAGAAGAATTGGCTGATTTTTATAAAATCAATACCATACAGTTAAAAAAGGTTATGAGGCAAAAAGATGGGAATTCCATCATAGATGTTTCAGTGAAGATCAGATCGGATCTGGGATCTACCAATCAAGTAGCACCAGAGAATTTGATAAACAGCAAAGGAGAAGGTGTTGAGTTTCTTAATCTAAACGACGACGATATAAGGAAAGGATTCTCTAAAATATTGGAGGGGTACTTTAAGACAAAAGAATTCGAAAAGGATTCGGAGTATGCTAAAATTATAGCATGGAGAAATAAGACTGTAGCATCAATGAATTCTTTAATCAGAAAGGTTCTGTATGGTGACGAGTCATTAAGCTCTAAGATCTTACTTGGTGAAAAACTTATAGCAAACACTCCTATCATAGACGGTGAGATGATTATCTTCAACACTAATGATGAATTTACAGTCGAGAGATTTGAGGTTAAGAGCAAGGACCATAGATTTAAAATATCGGATGATCCGGATGATGAATTGTTCGGGATAAGTCTGAAATACTACAGTACAACGGTATCATATCTCGACGAGGACGATGATCTTCAAAGAAAGACCATCTCGATCCTTCATGAGGATAGCGAGAATGATTTCAATAAGCTGGCAAATATTCTCAAGCTTAGAGCTATTAGAAAGGCAGGAAAGGATAAGACATGGATTCAGTATTACAACTTCCTCAGAAGATTTGCTGATGTGAGTTACGCTTATGCAATAACATGTCACAAATCCCAGGGAAGCACCTACAACACAGCATTTGTTCTCGAAGATGATATCAATATGAACTTTGATATTGTAGAAAGAAATAGAATAAAATACACAGCCTATACGAGGGCGAGTAAAAAAGTTTACATACTAAAAAGATTTTAATATGTTGGTAGATTTATCAAAGTCAGAACAGGAAGTTCTGGACGGAATTAGAAATTCAGAACAGTATAACAGCAAGGATTTCTCTAGTAATTATTTCAGACTTTCTGGAGAGTTAAGTATGGTTGTCAGAGCAGCAAAAATTTATATTCTGGATAACTATAAGAAGGTAAAGGATTATTCAGACCTAAGTTTAATTCTTAGATGCGCTAACCACGAAGGAACTAAATATTTCGGAAAGAAGAGGGAGAAAAGACCTAAGAAGGAGGGTTCCGGTAACAGAATAATATCCGAAATGATGAGAGAATTGGACAAGGAGAGAATTGAGATAAAAAAGTTTAACGAAGCTGTTTATGATTGGTCGGACGGAGATTTCTCGGTTGTTTTCAATAAAGTACCTTACAACTGGATAGATCCAATGAGCGTTATTGATATTGCATCTTACATAGAGAATAGAATTAAGGAAGAATCTGAAATTTAAATCATAAAATATGAACGTAAGCATGGACGGAATGAGAAACCGAATGATCTCATCCTATAACTCACTAACAAAAAAATTAAACGAGGAAAGAGACGAGGAATCTGGAGATATCTCAATCGACCCTCTTTATATTGAGAATGAGATGAATAATCTTAGAAATTGTATAGTGACTCTAGCATGCATGTACGATTCGAATGGATCGTTTAGCGAAATAGAAGAGTTTGAAATAGAGGATTTTATTACTGAATAGTTTTTTATCCTCGTATCTGACTTATAAATTTGTATCAAAAAATTAAGATGTTAGTAGAAATCTGCAAAGAATGTAAAAAATTATTAGCAACACACGGAGACACGTGTGAGTTTTGTGTGAAGTCGGGAGTAATGATAGAGGGAAAGGAAGTCACTGGAGAAGATATAGGATCACCAGTTACTTACATACCAAATCATGCTGATGGAGATGCTTCACACCCAGATTGCGAAAGAGGTCACATATCATCTTTTAGAGATGGTAACATCTGGGTTAGATACAAATCTGCAACTGGTGCTTTAACTCCCCCGGAAAATCTTGTCTGGGGATAAATCTAAAAATTATGAGCTGGAAGAAAACAATAGCCGAGGTTAAGATCGGCGACAAGGTAGAGAACAACAAGAATGGGAAGGGGATGGTCACCGATAAGACTAAAAGAACGGTTACGGTAACATTCGAGAATGGAAACAAGGTAAAAAACACATACCGCTATTCAGATGACTACTTTTGGGAAACTGATTTCTAACAATTAAATAAGACACGAATGTGGTGCATAGAAGCAAAAGCTAAGATCGACATTCCATTAGGGACAAACATCACTGAATGGACAAATGACCAATTCAGAAAATTCATAGAATCTAGAAAAACCAGTTGCTATCAATTCGATAAAGCAATAAATTGGTTGGGTAGCAGGAACTATTCAGAAGCAATCAGAGATTGCGACAATAAGGTTTGGCTGGGATGGCTTTCCAGTAATACCCCACAGGATTCTTTTACAGTAAAATCCGGTACAGTCATTACGATTACCAAGGGGAGAGAAGAAAAATTTGCTCTATGGCATCACACTGGTATTTGGGATTTGCCTGAGGAGTATGTAGGGGAGACAGTAAGAATCGTATCTAAAAGCTAAAATTTATGGTCCAGGTTATCAAATATAAATGTTGCGGTAAGATATTCGCTGCATGCTACGAACCACACTGTTATACCGACAGATCTTGGTTGATCAAGATGAGGGATTATGTTAAAAAGGGCGATGTCGTAGAAATGAGAGAATCCGGTAATGTTCAATTCGGTGACTGCGAGTGCACCAAAGAGGATCCGGTAAATCTATCAGAGCAACCAAATCTATTTAGTTCTTTAGAATGAAAAATAAATACAGACGGAGAATCCAAGGAGCCATCTCATTTCCGGATCTTGAGTTAATACATTATGGTGCATCCGAGTATAAACCAGATTTATACGTTGAGGTAAAAAACCAGGGATGGGTTAAACCCAGTGGTGGATTATGGACGTCTCCAGTCAAATCTAACTGGGGATGGAAAGATTGGTGCTTAGCAGAAAATTTTAGAATTTGTGATGAATCAAATAGCTTTAGACTTAGATTTAAAGATAAGTCCAAAATATTGGTCATAGACAGTTTAGAAGATCTAGAGGATCTTCCTAAGTTTAAAACAGTTTACAGCAAGAGATTCTCAAAGGAATATCCTGATTTTGAAGTACTGACAAAAGAGTGCGATGCAATATGGCTAACCGAGAGGGGACAGAGGGAAACGCATCTATCGCACCCGTTATCACTATATGGGTGGGACTGTGAAAGTGTACTTATTCTTAACCCAGATTGTTGTTATGAAGTCACATCTACCATAATTTAATTTTTTTCCCCGTACAATTATATTATCTTTGTGATTGTAAAATCTCATAAATGAAATACGATCTCAAAATATTGAATGATTATATCGAGAAAGGACTTCTGGAAAGGAATCCGCATCCTTCTCTTCCTATAGACATTTACAACTATACAAGGGATTGTCAGTTCACACAAAGCTGGGACGAGATAACTCTGAATATGAGGGGTACCGTACTAGATCGGGAGGGTAACGTCGTAGCAAGAACTTTTCCTAAGTTCTTTAATATGGAAGAGCATACACCAGATCAGATCCCTTCAGAACCTTTTGACGTGTTCGAGAAAATGGACGGATCGTTGGGAATTCTTTTTCATTACTCCGGAGATTGGCATCTTGCAACAAGAGGATCATTTTCATCGGATCAATCAATTAAAGGAAAGGAAATTCTTAAGAAGTACCAATACGAAAAACTGGCTACTGATTGTACCTACCTGTTTGAGATCATCTATGCGGAAAATCGAATAGTCGTTAGCTATGATTATGAGGATCTGGTCCTATTAGCAATCATCGATAAAGACGATGGGTATGAGTATGATCTTCACTCAGACGAACCACAGATGATGGGATTAAAGCTTTCAGAAATTCTAGAAGCATGCGGATTCAGGATCGTTAAAAAATATCACGGGATAGAAGACTATCGGGAGCTTAAGAAAATGATAGTTGATAATTCGGAAGGATTTGTACTCCGCTTTAAATCTGGATTCAGAATGAAGGTTAAGGGGGAAGAGTACGTTAGACTTCATAGACTATTAACCAATTTCTCAAACGTTGATATCTGGGAGGTTCTAAAGGATGGGAAGAATCTAGACGAGTTTCTCGATAGGGTTCCTGACGAATTTGACTCTTGGGTTAAAAAGACAGTTAACTCAATCTTAACCAACTACCAACGTTTAGAATCACAGGTAGAGAAAATTTACGAATACCATATGTTCGGAAAATTTGGTGATAGAGAGCCAGAGACTGACAAGAAAAAATACGCTGAGTGGGTAAAGGAACGAGACCCTAAAATTCAGCCCATATTATTTAAGATGTTTGACGGAGGAGATTATTCAAAATATCTCTGGAGATTAGTTAGACCAACATATCAGAAACCATTTTGGAATAAAGAAGATTAAGATGAAAATTATATTAGGAAAAGACCAGAATTTATTTTTTACCTCTGATTCACACTTCAATCACTCCAATATCTGTAGAGGAGTATCGAACTGGGAAGGTGGAAAGGGTACACGAGATTTCAACACTCTCAATGAAATGAATTACGCCATAGTAAACGGGATAAACTCTACTGTCGGTCCTGATGACGTTCTCGTTCATTTAGGTGATTGGAGCTTTGGTGGATTTGAATCGATTACTGAGTTTCGAAACAGAATCATTTGCAAGAATGTTATTCTTTTTCTAGGAAACCACGATCACCACATCCGTCGAAACAAGGAGGGGATTCGAAATATATTCACTAAAGTTGTTGATTATGACGTATTGGACGTTCGAGTTCCTGACGGCAAGGAAACAAAAAAATACCAATTTGTCTGCTCGCACTACCCTATAGCCAGCTGGGATGGAATGGGCAAAGGCGTACCGCACTTGCATGGACACGTACACCTTCCTCCGCATCTCCGATTACATGAGGGTAGAGCAATGGATGTTGGTATGGACGGGAACAATCTAGTTCCGCATTCTCTCAGTGACATTTTAGAGATGATGAAAGGACGTCCGAATAAGCATTTGGTTTTACCTAAGGATCATCACACCGAAATTTAAAAAAAGTTATGCTAGAATACAATGTTGCCGTAAGAAGGCTTTATATTTGGAAGTTAGAACTATGGTGGATCGCTTTTGACTCCCCACAATTTTATCCAGAGGGAAGGGCACATCTAAAAGGTAACTGGTTCTGGCGAAACAGAAAAGATAAAAAATAATGGAAAAGACAAATCCTAGAAACGAGAACTATAACGTTCTAAAGCCAACACTCTTTATAGTAAGAGGCATACCGGGATCGGGTAAATCTACTTTTGCGAATCACGTCTGGAACGAGTATGCGATTTGTGAAGCTGACAAGTTCTTCTACGACAAAGATGGGAACTACAATTTCGATGTATCTAGATTGAGAGAAGCTCACGAATGGTGTCGAAAAGAGGTAGAGACTAGAATGCAGGACAATAAAGCAAACCCTCAATTCTATCCGGAGATAGTAGTCTCGAATACATCTACTCAGGAGTGGGAGATGAGAGCTTATTTTGATCTTGCAGAGAGATATGGTTATCGGGTGGTTTCTTTGGTGGTTGAGAATAGACACGGAGGAAAAAATACTCACAATGTTCCGGATGAGGTATTGGAAAATATGAGAAAACGATTTGAGATTAAGTTATGAAAGTAGAAGAGGATAAAAGAGTACCGATAGAAAGACTAACCATTTCTCAAGCGAGGGAAAAATATCACATTTGTAAAGCTTTTGAACTCATGATCAACGACAATCCTTATCAGGTTTGGAACATAACGGACTATGAGCACGAAAATGGTAAATGGAACGGTACTCCAGCTACCTGGTGGCTGGATTATTCAGATCCGGGAGAGGAGAATGTGTTAGTACCCTATGTTGATATTGGTGTTCATAGAATATGTTGGGAGATCCGATACAAACAAAAAAATTACGTCAAACACAAGTGGGGTGAAACTGACATAAGAAACTCAGGAAGACTCGATATCTATGCAAATGGAAGAAACGTCTATAGAATGAATTGTAGAAATCTTGAGTATGCTATGAGCAATGCTATGATCATGCCATACAAGCTTATGGAACATCCTTTTAATTTTCTAAAAAGAGAAGAAGAGAACGGTAGGAAAATTTGGTACTACGGGTTGCCTGCAACAATATCTATTAACGATTATGATTCTGACATCAAGGTAATACCGGATTATGAGAAGATAAGTTCTGCTAAGTGGTGGAAACTGTACAACGAAAGAAAAAAGCCCGTTAATTTGGATGATTCTGTAAAGGATCCGGATGGGTTGGATATGAAGGAATTTAGTGGGGAAACTCATAATTCCATAAATCACGGCGATCCACTTTGGGATGGAATGATAAATTGGTTTAGAAAGTAACAAATAAAAAGCGAAAGAAGGTATATGAGCGAACTCAAATTTAAAAAGCAAACTGTAGATTATAAAGATTTCAAAGTTAATTTCATCAAGGTACAAAACAAAAAAGACATAGAAAGAAAAATACCAAAGTCAGTGGTAGACGTTTCTTATCTATTAGCTAATTTCCTTTTTGAAATGCCAACAAAGAACACCCTTCATAAATTAGCGAAGAGGATGGAGCCCATATTTTTACCGGACGGCAAAAATTACAAGATAGAGCTCGTAGCATCGGATGATAATTCACAGGGGATTTCTCAGTATTGGGTAAATCTTGGATTTGAAGCTTATATAAAAGACGTCAAAGAAGGGAACAGATTTCCACTTTTCGACTATATTATTGTGAAGGATAAAATATCCGACGAGAAAAACTGGATAAAATTATAATAAAATGTACAATCTATTTTTAGACGACTTTAGACATCCATACGATTGTGTAGCTTACATGAGAGATCCCATGAAATACGCAAAGTGGAATTGGGTAGTCGTAAAAAACCACGAAGAGTTCGTGAAGAAGATCGAGGAGGATGGTCTACCTGAATTCATCTCCTTTGATCACGATCTAGCAGATGAACACTATGACAATACGATGTACCAGGGGGTGGAAGAGTACAGCAAGAAGTACGAACACTTCAAGGAGAAAACCGGATTAGATTGTGCTAAGTGGCTAACTGAGCATTGTATGGACACAAAACAAAAGCTACCAGATTTCGAAATTCACTCGATGAATCCTGCAGGAGGAGAGAACATAAGATCTCTACTGCTTAGCTTTAAGAAATTTCAGGACCAGGAAAATCAATAACCTTAAAAACTAATCCTATGTGGGAACTAATAGAAATATCTAACCATCTCTTACTTAATTACTGGTGGATAATCGTACCTTCAGCTTTCGTATTTGGATGTGCTGCTACATACTTAGAATGTAAAATAACAAATAACTGTAAATAAAAATGGACGTCAATAAAGAATTTGAGAAATATTCTCTCAGCGAAGGTATAAGCTCTCTTAGCCTTGATTATCACAAAAAACAAATTGAGGCATCAATGACCCCGATGATTCTGGAGGAAAGAGAATTAAGAGTTACTCAGATGACTGTCTTCGATCGATTAATGATGGATAGAATCCTTTGGGTTGCAGGTCCGGTCAACGATAGAATGTCTACAGTCGTTCAAGCTCAATTGATGTTCCTATCTTCATTCGATAGCAAGAAAGATATAACAATGCACATAGATTCTCCTGGAGGATCTGTTAAGTCCGGATTAAGCATAGTGGATGTTATGCAATACATAAAGCCAGACATCATCACTGTTAATACTGGGATGGCAGCTTCTATGGGTTCAGTTCTTCTAGGAGCTGGAACTAAAGGTAAAAGATCTTCCCTAAGATTTAGTAAAGTTATGCTTCACCAGTCAAGCGGGGGATTCAGAGGAAACATTCAGGATGCAGAAGTTGACTGGAAAGAGTGGCAAGAGGTAAACCAGATTCTATTCGACCTTCTAGGTGATTTTTGTGATAAGGACCCGGAGATAGTTAAGAAGGACGCAACTCGGGACTTTTGGTTAAGTGCCTCCGAAGCAGTCGAATACGGAATCATCGACGAGGTTATCAAATCACAGAAATAAGTATCGTTCATTCCATTACGATTCCCTAAAAATGTATTTCCTCTGGGAATATATAATGCATGAATAATCTACTAGGCTTTGAACAATTTAATGAGATCAACGAGGGATATAAAATATCTAGCGCAATGACTCACATAAAGAATTTTATAACGGGTGCTACTAAAAAAACAGGTTCTAAAAAACCTAAACCTGCACCCAAAAAAGCACCTATAGATTATTCGGAGTACTGGACTCTGATAACTATAATGGCATGTGAGAATTTCCCAGACCAAAAACAAGGAATGGCGGATACTGCACAATCGATCTACAATCGTCTATCAGTCCCTAATAAACCATACGGAAAAACGATTAAGGAGATAATCCTATCTAAAAACCAATATGAACCAGTTACCATAGGGAAGAAAAGAGGAGCAGATTGGGGAAATATAAATTCTAAGGATAAAGCTATAACTGTCTATATGAAAACAAAGAAGGTAGACAGAAACAAGGCTACATTTGCTATTAACAACGCTATATTGGCTCAGAAGGATCCTAAATTAGCAATAGAAGCAGGTAAGCATGTCCAATCTAGAACAGAGTTTTTAGCTAATAGACCTAGCAGCGGGGGAGCAGCAAAACCTGTAGAAAGACAAGACCCAAAAAAGAATAATGCTTTTTTCTGGAACTATGCGGGCAAGAAAAACTTTTATGCTAAGAATGATGTTAAGCCTAAAGATAAACCAGGAAACGTTAGTCTGGCTTAATCCTTTTTATCTTTCATGTTTTTCTTAGCTCTTTTATAAAGAGCTTTATCTGACATTTCGGTAGTTCTTCCCCCGGTTACAAAAGAATTTACTCTTGCAAAAGCCCACTGTTGGGGTGTTGTACCTGGGACATGTCCAGTTTTCCAAGCTGCATATCCTCTATCCCAAACCTGCTTTAAAATTCCTAGTGGAAATCCGGTCTTGTCAGATTTTTTCTTTAGAGCTTTATATACTGGAGAATTCTTACCCATCTTTTCATTTAGTGAATCCTCTGTTAAAGAATCGTCTTCCAAAACTATCTCTTCAAATACATTATCCGGAATATTTGAAAAATCGTCGTATGACAATATTCTATCCTCCGTATCGTCATCCTCTTCAAACATCTCTTTGTATTTTTTGGTGTACTTGCTAGGTTTAGTTTCTACCGGTTTACCCTTACCTGCCTTTCTACTCTTGTAATCAGCATCCCAAGGACCATAAGCTGAAGAATCGTCATCCGATTTATTAGCATGTTTCTTGATTTCCCTTTTCATAACTTCGGGATTAGTTTTTAAGTATTTCTTTGGAAGTTTCATGCTTTATATATCCAAAATTTTTTATTCCCGTCTTCCTAGATTACTTTTATGAAAAAAAAAAGATATGTCACACTTTACAGTAATGGTAATTGGGGGAGATCCAGAAGGACAATTAGCTCCTTATCAGGAAAATAACATGGGCGATTGTCCATCGAAGCATCTAGAATTTGTGGATGAAACAGAGAGTCTCAAAGAAAATTGGGAAGAAATGTCTGAAGACGAAAAATCAGAATACGACAATTCTTTCGAGAATTATGTAGAAGACGAGGGATACAAAAAGCATCCAGAGGAAGAAAAGTATGGATATTACGAAAACCCAAATGCCAAGTGGGACTGGTACCTTCTAGGGGGAAGATGGACGGGGTTTCTGAAACTGAAAGATGGAGCTTCCGGACAAGTTGGTAAAGCTGGTATTATGACCAGAGGAGCAAGTCCTGGATTTGCAGATCAGGCATTAAAAAGAGATATCGACTTTGACGCAATGAGAAAATCAGAGTCGGAGGATGCAGGTAAAACATGGGACAAAGTAAATAAGATCCTTGGAGATGTCGAAATACCACATTCATGGGAACACGTTAGAGAAGTTATGTTCCCTGGTGACATCCAAGCAGCTAGAGAGTATTACCACAATCAGGCGGCAAACAAGAAAATCGATGAATGGAACAGAAAAAATAACCATTCCCTATTTGGAGTTGATCCACTCGATTTCCTGACCGTTTCGAGGGAAGAGCATTGTCAAAAAGCTGCAGATTCTGCAATCTCTACTTTTGCTGTCTTAAAGGACGGCGTATGGTATGAGAAAGGAGAAATGGGTTGGTGGGGAATTGTAACTGATGAAAAAGACCAATCAAGCTGGAATAAAGAGATCTCCAAAATGATAGAATCATTGGATGACGATACCATGATCTCAATCTACGATTGTCACATTTAAAAATTATAAAAATGGAAAGAAAATTAGCTTCCATACAGAAGGTAAAAGAGATACTCCCCATAGAGGGAGCAGATGCTATCGAGATAGCGGTAATCAACTCATGGAAAGTCGTAACCAAGAAAGGTGAATACAATTCTGGAGATCTTTGCATCTACTGCGAAATAGACTCTTTCCTTCCAGTAAGAGAAGATCTAGAATTTCTGAGAAAATCCTCCTACAAGAAAATGGGAGATCTAGAAGGATTCAGACTAAAAACAATCCGTCTCAGGGGTCAGATTAGTCAAGGACTCATTTTGCCATTATCCGTCTTGGAAGGTGAAGGTGAAATGAAGATTGGAATTAGCAAACAACCAGGGGGAGATCAGCTTCAGCTAGGTCCTTACGATGACGCACTCGTAATTGAAGAAGGAACTGACGTTACTGAACTACTTGGTATAGTCAAGTACGAACCACCTGTTCCAGCTCAATTGGCCGGACAAGTGAAAGGATACTTTCCTGGATTCATTCGCAAGACCGATGAGGAAAGAGTTCAAAACTTAACCTCTGAGTACGATGATTGGAGACTTTCAAGCGAGCATCAATTCTACGTTACTGAGAAATTGGACGGTAGCTCTGCGACATTCTATGTAAAAGACGGAGAGTTTGGGGTCTGTTCAAGAAATCTCGAGTTAGCTGATCCGGGAGAATTTGTGCCAGGCACGGTAATGTGTGATGATGGTGTTGAAAGACCCAAACAGGAAAACACTTTTTGGAAGGTTGCTCGTGAAATGCACATCAAGGAGAAACTGCTCTCGACCGGGTTAAACATCTGTCTCCAAGGGGAATTGATCGGGGAGGGAATTCAAAAGAACCCTTACCGCATAAAGGGTCACACGGTTCGTTTCTACAATGCGTTCGATATAGATAAGCAGGAGAGACTTTCAGTTCGTGCTTTTCAAATGATAATCAACGAGCTTGGATTTCATACAGTGCCAATCTTAGAAATTCCGTTCGCTCTGCCAGAAACTGTCTCAGAACTTTTGGAAATGGCAGATGGTAAGTCGGTTCTCAATCCAGATGCCGACCGTGAGGGCCTTGTCATCCGAAGCTTTGACACAACGATTTCCTTCAAGGCTATCTCTAATAATTTCCTACTTAAAGAAAAGTAAAATGGGAGAGGACTCAAAAAGTTGGTTTAAAAATATGGAATCTTTCCTGGAAACGGATGAGGGAAAGGAATCTATTGAAAGGTTCAAAGAAAAAATCGAAAGGGAAGAAGCCCATAGAGAAAGATGGATTCAGAGGTTCAAAAAGTGGGCAGAGCCAGATATTGACTCCGCTATGGAGAAATTGGTAAATTGGTATGGATCTGACAGATATGTCAGAAGAGAATACTCACTAGGATACGAACCAAGAGAAAAATTATTGTGGGTTGCGTTAAATTATGCTGAGAAACACTGTAAGGAGTGCGACGACGAGAAATATCTGAATATGTTCACCGGGAATGCCTACTACATTGGTTCTTATGTTATTCAGGTCATGCACGGACAAGGATCTGCTATTAGAATAGATAAAATAGAGGGACCAATAAAACCATCTGTTAAGGAAAGAATCATTTCGATGATAGAAGAAACAATCAGACATGAGATGGATCTACACGGTAAATCTGAATCGATTGATTGGGTAAAGGTTGCATCAGATAAGATCTATCAAAATTTAGAACACTTTAATGAAAATTAAAGTGTTCTAATCGTCTGGTCATAAATAATATTTCTATACAAAAGGGAACATAAGATCCATATATAGATAAAATATCTAATATGATGATTTACTTTCTAATATTTTTCATCCCGGCATTTCCCATTTGGATAATTATGGAATTGCTATCAATCTTTTCTAAAGACGATGATTTTAAGATGAGAGGTTTTAGCGAAAGAGTCATCATCTTCTATCTTTGGCCATTTGTGGGATATCTTTTATACCACAAGTTATTTAGGTCATGATGGATTAGATAAAAACATTCTAAATATGAGAAAAGGTAAGCAAAACAAGCCTAAGGAGACAGAGGTTACTGATCTAGAAGTAGCCAAAAAAATGTTAAAGATACATCAAAGCGCGCAAGACAGGAAATTAGAATTTGATCTTTCGTTTGAATCAGTAAAGAAACTTTTAGCCTATCAGACATGCTATTACACAGGTAAGAATTTTGAAGATGATGGGTTATTCGCAAGAAGCTTTGATCGGATAGACTCTGCAAAAGGATATGTCGAGGGAAATGTTGTAGCATGTACAGTTGACATAAACGGAAAAAAGAGTAACCTATCTCTGGAAGAAATAGAGTGTCTCTATAACAAACTAATAGTAAAAATGGGTACAAAAAAAGACCATAATACGATAAGTGTAGAGATAACTGATATTAAGGATGTGGAATCCTAGATATATACTTTCATGGACCTAAAACACATAAAGAAATACAGCATAAATGAATCCGAAGATGGAATGAAATCCAACGGGATAACTCTAACGGAGGATCAGGTTAATTACCTAAACAACGAAGGAGTTGATCTTGCGGTGAAGGTAAATAAAAACCTTAAGAAAGATAGCGGTATTGGTGTATTACCTTGTATTGTGAATAAAAAATGGGGACAAAATTCCGTATTCATTTCGATAGACTTAAAAAAATTAGGCATATCCGAAAATATAGAGAGGCTTGAAAAATATTCTGACAGTGATATAATTCCAAAATATCCAATCTCAGAAAATAGCATGCAATTTCAATATTTTTTAGATCCATCTTTGGCTTCTGGCAGTTATAAATTAGATAATTATACCTTCTCCAGAAATTCAACTAAGGCAGTAAAGATAAACATTAATTTCGAAACCATAGAAGACATCGCAAGGATTATGAATGAATCGATTGCTGAGATTTTTCAGACCTTTAAAAAGGTTAGAGTTTTCATTAATTGGGATCTTAAAAAATTACCGGAAACAGCTTCACATCTAAGAAACGAGATAAAGGAGATATACTACAATCTACTCGACCAATTCTTAGAAAATGGCGAGATAGAGGGTGATGATATAGACCAAAGTTTACATGCTATTCTTCTTGGTGATGCTTTAGAAAAAAATCCGGACGAAATAGAGAAATTCAATCTCCTACCGGAAAATTCAAGAAAGGACCTACTTTCCGGATGGGGCCAAATACTTAAAAGCGATGATCTAACAATATCCCTTAGAAAAATAGAAGCTCTTAAGAAATACATTAGTGTCAAAAAATCCTGGGATTTTATTTAATTATGATTTTAAACTTCAAAGAATATCTATACGAATCAAGGGAGTCGGAAATGATACTTCCTGAATACGTTGAAAAGATAGCAGACATTTATCACAAAAATGGTAGATCATTATATGTTGTTGGTGGAGCTGTTAGAGATCATTTATTAAACAAAACACCTAAGGATTTTGATTTGGCCACAGATGCTACACCGGACGAATCTATAGATATGCTATCTCCACACTACAAGGTTCTGGAGGTAGGAAAAGCTTTTGGTGTTATTAAGGTAATGGTTCCGGAAGATCCAGAAGGGGTTGAAATAGCTACATTCAGGGAAGAATCATATAAAGATAGCAGAAGACCCGATACTGTTAGATATTCATCTATAGACAAAGATGTTATGAGAAGGGATCTAACTGTTAATGCACTATTCTACGATATAAAGGGAAAGAGAATAGTTGATCTAGTTAACGGTATAGATGATATAGAAAAAGGAGTAATCAGAACAGTTGGATCGTCGGCAGAAAGATTTGCAGAAGACCCATTAAGAAAACTAAGAGCTGTTAGATTTGCATCTAAACTCGGATCAAAGATAGATCAGGAGACACATCAGTCTTTAGTTAAAGATCCAATCTTCCATAATATCTCGGTTGAGAGAGTAAGAGACGAGTTTCTAAAAATTCTTAGCTCTGCAAAAAATGTAAGGGAGGCAATTAGTTTATTGGAATCATATGGAATGCTAACCCAAGTATTTCCAGGATTTAAATTAGATACGGATCTCTTGTCAGAAAGCTTCCCTATCGTAACAGTTGCTTTGATGCTAAGGAATAATCCAATAGAGAAGATAGAATCCGGATTGAATAAGTTGGCTTGGACTTCTGAAGAAATAGCTAAGATAACTTTTCTGATTAGGCTTGTAACATTATCTCCGGATAATGCTTATGAGATAAAGAAGAGGATGAAGGTCATCAAATTCTACTACCTTGAGGAGATTTTGGATTTCTGCAGGATTGCCGGGATAGATAGTAAGCTTATCGATTCTTTTCTTAAATATGAGCCCTCAGTATCAACTCAAGAGCTAATGGATTTAGGATTTAAAGGTCCAGATCTGGGTAGGGAAATAAAGAAGAGAGAAGCTGATGAATTTCAAAAAATATTGGACAGTAAATAAAATGGAAAATCTAGAGTTATACGAAAATTTCGGTAAACCTGAAAAGAAAGAATTTACCGATGCAGAGATTCAGTACTATCAGAAGCTCTGGGACTGGTTACCTCAGAAGCATAGATTTAACCCATTTTTCTCCAAATTGTGGAATCAGGTTAAGACGAAAAAGTATCTAACTAAAAAACAATGGACACAATTGGAGTATCTACTTAAAAACGGTAAATCCCAATACGAAGCCGGGATCTTACCTTCCAATTATTAATTCATGGAAAATACAAATCTATACCAATCATTTGAAGAGACAGAAACTCCAAAGAAACTTCTAGAAGAATTTATAGGGGAGATATGGTCGGAAATAGAAAAGTACTTGGGGTCGATAGCCGGATTGGAGAGCGATTTCGTTGTGATCAGTGAGGGAGCATTTGCAATTGAATATTGGCCTTCTAGTATGGATGGATCTGTACCTAACCGGATTTCCTATATAGTAGATCATTTAAAAACTTTTCTAGAGAAAGAAATGGGTACGAGTATATCATGGAAATTCGGACCACATGGAAACTGCCAAAGACTTATCTTTGTTCTAGACTCTCCTATAGAAACCGGATCGGCCCAAGACAAAATACTTAAGGTTAAAAGAGCTTTAAGATTCACATAATTTTTATTTCCGGGATTTGTTATTACATTTACCTAAATTTTAAATAAATGAAAGTTATTATAGCTGGTGGCAGGGATTTCATGGACTATGAATTACTTCAGGATTCGTGCACTAAGATCTTCAAGAATCGTACTGTAACAGAAATAGTTAGTGGATGCGCTAGAGGAGCTGATAAGACTGGCGAAAAATACGCAGAATCCTCCAAGATTCCAATTAAGAAATTCCCTGCAGAATGGGATAAGTATGGAAAATCAGCAGGTTATCGCAGGAACAAAGAAATGGCGGAGTATGCAGATGCTTTAGTTGCTTTCTGGAATGGCGAAAGCAAAGGAACTAAGCACATGATAGACTTAGCAACGGCAAATAAATTAGAAGTACACATAATAAAATACACGTAAATATGTTTATCAAGTTAACACACTCCGACGTACAGGGAGATCTTAGAATTAATCCCATGTTTATCACTTCAATGAACAGGCTGGACGATATAACGGAAGTTTATTGCATGGGGGTCGAATACGCTTGGGAGGTAAAGGAAACCCCGGAAGAAATTATAAAACTTTCGGAGACAAAGAAATATTTCACAACGATTAACAAATCTGATAATGAGTAGATACGTTATAAAAAACCAAGAGACCAATAGAACATTGACCTATGGATGTGATCACGCTCTCGGGTACTTCTATGACATTACTGATTCGTCTAAAAATGATGATGAGTCTGGATATCTGATAGAAGAAAAGTGTTATCTTCTGAATCGACTGTCGAGAAACGATTTTGCTAAGGTACTTTTAGAATGGAATGCTTCTGAAAAACATATAACTTCTCTGGCCTTAGATTTGCCCTTTTAGGAATATGTAATTCTCCCAGCAGCTCTGCTGCCAAGTTCTTTCATAACACTATCTACGAAGTCGTCCCATTCTACAACATTTACTTCAGGTTTACCCTTTATTTCTGCAGTTACTCTAAATTCTCGAGACGTAAATCTTCCCCTGTCTACGTTCCAATCTATAGTACACCCTCCGGTGTATATAGATTTAACAAATCCTCTACCTCCGTCATTATTATCTATAGCATCATCTATAGCTTTTAATATCTCGCTAAGTGTAAATAGAGGTGTTTCTTCGGAGGTATCTATTTGGCGGAAAAGATCAGTAGATATCTGATCCTTGTCCATCTCAATATAGTAGTCGCTTGGATCCTCGCTTATCTCTGTAGTAATTTTTAATTCTTTGTCATTCTCATCATAATCTAAATCTGGATGGTGATCGTCCATGTTTATAGTAAAATAAGATTCTGACTGGCTCTCTAGAGATTCTAATCCCTCCTTAATGTCCAGAATATTGAAATATTCATCTTTAGCCTCATTAAGTTTTTTAAAACTTCTTAGGTGTCTCATCTGTAGATTTTTTCTCTATATATCGACAGATTATACTAGAGCTTTCCTAAAAGATCCTTCATCACATAAGCATCTCTATCACCTATAGGTATTTGACTTAGATCTACATAAGGAATCTTTTCAAGTTCGAGATAATTCTTGATAATTGAATCAAGTTTTATGATCTCTGACTTATTGTGATATCTGATCCCATCCTGTTCATCCTCTTCGAGAAAAGGTGGCACGTAGTATATCTTATGCCACTGATTAAGAGATTTTAGAATCTCCTTCTGAATATGATTTATTGTTGCTATATCCTTCTGGGATAGCGTTGAATTGAATCTTGATCTAAAATAGAAGTAATTTAAGATTGAGCTTGAATCACATATAATCCAATCTTTACTACCATCATACATTCTTTCTCTTCCAAGCTGTTTATAGAATATAACTATCTGATCAACTGGAGTGTCCGGTATTCCCCATTCTGCTATGTAATCTGTAGCTGCTTCTCCGACAAATATCGAATTCTGTTTTCTTATCTTTAGACCGTGATGGACGGAGGCTGCTAGTGTGCTCTTTCCTGATGAAGGAGCTCCTATTATAGAAATTAGTTTCGATTTTATGTCAGATTTCATAAGATTATTTTAGATCTATATTGTTTTATATTTTTTTTATTTCATTTCAACATAAATCTAAGAAAAATTTTTTTACTCGAAATCTAAATCTATCTTTGCAATACAATTTTAAAAATTAAAAATGGAAACAGCAAAAATTATTAAGTATTCGGTTATCGGTTTGGTTGTCATGATGTTCTTAGGAATATTTTTCAGCGTGATTTCAACTTCAAACCAGGAGGTTGAATTGAAGAATCGATTCAAACAAAAAATGGATGAGAGAACAGCTTTCTACGATAAGATGTGGAAGACAATTTCTCAGAAATCCCAGATTGCTCTGAAGAACGACAGTTCATTCGTGAGAAACATTAACATCATCATGGAAGGCAGGAAGGATGCTCAGGGTATCTTTATGAAATGGGTTCAAGAATCAAATCCAAATGCCAATTACGAAGCAGTATCGTCATTATACGCTGATCTAGCCAGAACTATAGAAGGACAGAGAGACGGATTTTTCATGGAGGAGAAGATGATACAAAACATCGTTCTAGAACATGATAATATTATGACAAGATTCCCGTCAGGATTCATTCTAAGAAACTTTATGGGCAGAACAAGAATATCCTATAAGCCAATCACTTCAGACGTTACTGATGGGGTAATGAGAGAAGGTAAGGACAACAACACAAAGGTATTCTAAATAACAAAAGAACATCCATAACCAAAGGGAGCTTCGGCTCCCTTTTTAATAAACAAAGATATGTCAATTTGGTTTTCCTTATTAATACCGCTAATTGGTGCTTTCATGATGTTAAAGTGGTTCAGAAAAAATCTAACATGGTGGGAAGTTATCATCCCTCTAGGTGTTTGCTTTCTGTTCATAGCAATATTCAAATTAATTGTAGAAACAGTTGAGGTGAATGACACTGAGTATCACGGCTCAATTATAACGGAAGCCAGGTATTATGAATATTGGGAAACCTACGTTCATAGGACATGTACCAGAACGGTAAGCTGCGGAAAGAATTGCACAACCACAGTAACATATGATTGTTCATATTGCGACGAGAACCCAGCAAGATGGACCGTTATAAACTCTCGAGGAGAGGAATTTGATGTCAGTCAAGATTTCTATAATTATCTAATGAGGAAATGGAAATCGAGCCAAACTTTCTACGAGCTTAACAGAAGCATCAACGATGGAGGATGGGGCTGCGGACAGGATGGCGATATGTACTACATTAAGTGGGATGGCGATCCTATGACAGCAGAATCAACGACAACCGGTCATTGGTACGAGAATCGAGTACAGGCTGCTCATACAGCATTTGATTACCCTGAGGTTAATGAAGAAGACGTCAAAACATACACACTTCACGAATATCCTGAGATAGACGGAATTTTTCAGGAAACCGTTTTAGGTATGGATAGAGTTAGTTGGATGTCCAGAAAAGAAAAAGATAGGATGATCCAGTGGGGCAAGTATCTAAATGGGCATCTGGGTACGAAGAAGCACGCAAGGATCTACATTCTATTCTTCGCAGACAAACCACAAATATCAGCTAACATGCAAGAAGCATATTGGGATGGTGGCAACGATAATGAGCTGGTGATTTGTATAGGTCTAAGTAGTAAATCAAAGGAAGTACAGTGGGTTAGACCTTTCACCTGGTCCCCGGAAAGAAGGCTCATACCAGACGTGAGAGAAATGATAATGGCTCACAAGGTATTCGATCCCGATAGTATTGCACGTTCGGTTTGGTCTCAGGTAGATAAGGAGTTTAAGAGAAAGGATTTCAAAGAATTTTCATACATTACGGTAGAGCCACCAACATGGTCTAAATGGGTAACTTTTATAGTAACAATCCTAATTACATTCGGTCTTTGCTATTGGGCTATAGTTAACGATATAGATCACGAGGATGATCCGTTGAGAAGAATTATGGAGAGGTGATTCTGATTTCTCCCGTAACTTTTTAATAAATTAGCTCTTAAAGATAAGGACATGAACAAGATATTAGAATCATTGGCGCCATTCTGTCAGGAGAAAAACTTAGGAAACGCTACATTAAATACAGAAGAACCAACTCCCAGAGTAAAGTTCTTATTGTCCTTGCTGGATGAACTCGAGATTCCCTATGAGTTAGATACCTTCATAGTTAGAGAAACACCATTCCATAATATCATCCTCCGTGGAACTAGTAACCGAATGGTAATAGCCCACCACGACATCGTCAATCCAGATTCGGACAATGCTAATGATAACTCAGCATCCGTAATAAATGCAATCTACTTAAAGTCATTGGTTCCTGAACTTAATGTAGTTCTGACTGATGGCGAGGAAGTTGGATTTGTTGGAGCTAATCATTTAGCTAAACAAATTCTCTGTGGAGATTTCGGAGATATTGAATGGGTTCTTAATATTGAATTAAGTGGATCCGGAGGAAAAAATTTCATGATTGGAACACACCAGGGGAAACTAACCGAGCATATCCTTGGCATATTTGATGCACCGGTAGTACAAACCCCTCCTAGTGACTGTTATGCTATCTCCAAGTATGGAATTGATACTAATGTCATTAATCCACTCCCGATGTTATTAGAGGGTGAGTCTGGAATCAAACAAGGAGATTCTTTTCTAGACAACTCTTCTTGGTATTTATGTCACAGTAAGGCAGATTCATTGGATAAGGTTTCACTTAAAGATATGAACGAGTTTGTAACGGAGGTTCTGTATCCGATCGTAACACACAGATAAGATTGGATATATAAGTACATGATACTTAAATTCCAAGAATTTATCACCGAGTCCGAAAAGAAGGACAAAAAAATCACAAAATCCAAGTCGAAGAAGCCCACAAATTGTAATGAATGTGGTCAGAAAATTAGAGAGTGTTCCTGTCAGGATTATGGTGGAGGGTATCTAGGGCCAGAAATGCCATCAAATTTACTTTACTAATTATGATTAAAGCTTTTGTTATTAAATCCCAGACCATTAAGGAGGCTAAAGAGGTTTGGGGAGAATCCATATTGAATGATGTTTTCTCCATTACCAGGAAGGTTAAACCTAATGAAGCTCTCGAAATTCTAAGAAATGAAAATAAATCTAAGCACTCAGATTGTCTTAGATTTATTTTTAGCGAAATGTTAATTAATGGATGAAACCATTCAATAAATTCACAATAGAAGAATAGCAACATTTAGGAGGTTCTCTAAAAATGTTTGTTTTGGTTCAGGAATCAGGGAACAGTGTTCCCTGATTTTTTAGTTTTGGTAAATATATAAAGGACTATGAGCAACTCAGAATTCTTAGAAGAGATTCTTTTTGAAGGACATCGTTTAGGCATTATAGATTCACTAATGAAAGAAGGTAAGAGTGAAATCGATAAAGGAATTCATTCACATCACTGCGATGCTTATCTCCATGCACTAACAAGAATAGTAACCGAGATGGAAATTAAAGAATCTATTTTTTATCCCTTATCCTCCATATCCTAATTGGCTTATCCGAAAGCCAGAAATACAATCCAAAGAAAAGCAGAGAAAGGCAATAGAAAACCAAATCCGTAGCCCAATAAGACCCTGTCCACTTCATCACAAGAGCGAATAAAGCGTCGAAGCCTAGAGGATTGAAAAACGTTGCTAGGATCAGTGCAACTGTCCGGATCTTTTTTCTGCGATTCATTATTCTTCTGCTCGGGGTCCATAGTGGAAAATTTTTGCAAAATTCTAATCCATAGTGGAAAAAAATTGAGGGATTCAAGTTATCCGATTGTATATATTGGAAAATTTTTAATTTTGCCGAAATATTTTGAATGACACTCATATAAATTATAAATAATAATTATGGCAAATTTTGAAACATGGGTAGATGTTGATCCGGACGATTACTGGAGAGAGATGTCTAGAAGAGAGAAAATGGAAATGATTGGTATCGTAGCAGAGGAAGCGTCAAGTGACAAAGATCTTATGGACACTTTAAAAGATAGTCTGAAAGATTACTCTTCTCCCGAAGATAGAACTGATCTGATATTTACTAAAGATGCCACTTATGACCAAATTGAATTTGAGAAGTCATTGGGTGCTTTACAAAGATCCTATTACTCTCTTTCTAAGGAGAAAATCGATCAGATAAACGAGATTGCTAAAATATACAAATAAATGGAGTTACTGAATACACATCCAATTAAGAAATCAGATTTGGGTTTCCACGGAAATCTTTTCGGTGGGAAACTCTTGGCCTGGATCGATGCGGCTGCGGCTGGATATTCGATGCAACTTTGTGACACTCCAAGAATGGTGACTGTTCAGATTGACAAATGCAATTTCGAAAAACCCGCCAGGGAAGGTCAGTTACTTAAAATATACGGTTATCCCACTAGTGTCGGTAACAGCTCAGTTACCTTAATTATGGAGGCAAGAGCACATAACGTTTACACAGGTAAACAGGTTTTAGTTCTTCGAACACACATCAAGTTCGTTCATATTGATGAGGAAGGACATCCGATCCCAATCGGTGAGAAGGGTAAGAATAGAATAAATTCACTTACCGGATCTTTACCCGATATAAATTCATAAATAATTTTTTTCCCCGTAATCCTTTAATATATTTGGGTATAATTTAAAAAACTTTTATTTATGGCTTACACAAAAAAACCAGTTAACTCGGCTGCTCCGTCTAACAATAAGACGTGGACAAAAGATGATCTAAACGTTCTCCAGTCTTTGGCTGCAAGGGGAGCTTCGACAGTAGAGATCGCTAAGATCTTGGGTCGAACTAAAGCTTCCATATGGTGCAGAAAAAGCTCAATGGGTCTTGGAGGAAGATTAGCTTCTTCTAAAGGGAAAGGTATCAGTGCTCCAACTACGGTTAGCACCAAGGTTCGAGGGGCGAAAAAGAAAATCACTGTTGAGCCGGTTAAGACTGAAACCCAAAAATTGGTTTCACCGAAAACTAACAAAGCACAGCCAAAGGCTCAACCTCAACCCCAACCACAACCTCAGTCTCAGACAACAGTATATGCTAACGCAGTACAAGGATTGGCTGATCTTAAGAAATTGGCAGAGATAACAGGGGCTAAGATCGTGATCACACTCGAGTAAATTAAACTACCACACATAAAAATAAAAAAATCCTCGCCTTTCGGTGGGGATTTTTTTTGATATATAGAGGTATGAAGTATCTCAAATTTTTCGAATCCTATACAGCAACCAATGCAGATTACAGTGCTATGGTTTTTAATGTCCCTAATTTTAAGGACGATTTCGAAAAACTAGCTGAAGCATTTCTAAGAGACCTGGGAAAGAACTACGATCTGAGAAAAGGAAAGGAATTTGATCCGAAGATAGGAAATGCTGCTTGGTTTGCTAATAAGTTTTTTACTTGGTGCGAGAACCAAAGACTACCGATTAGACTTTTCTATTTCGATGCAACAGATAAGAACAAGGAAGCACACATAGCACCTTACTTAGAAGGATGGATCATAGATTTCACATACAAACAATTCTCAAAAGATCCAAAGCAAGCATTAAGAGTTGGTAAGCCTGAGGACTATGAAAAATTGGGTTATAAACTCAGTCAGGAAAACGTCTATGAAGAATTCCCGAGTTGGATAGAGGAGATATATAGTTTGAAAAAGAAGAAGTAAATGAAGCACATTAAACTATTTGAATATTTTCAGAAAAGTAGACAGAAACCCGACACCACTCTGGCATGGTCTACAAAAAGATTAAATCCGCTGGAATTGGAACCCTGGAAGGGAAAGGGTATAGAACCTAATAGAAAAGTCTACAAGAAAGGAACCGTGGATGGAATTCCTTATTCAAGTAGAACCATGTTTACCTTTCCTAACGACGGTACATTACTCGATAGTATTAAATACATATCCGGCGGTGTAACAAGGGATAAGATTGCAGAATTGGTAGACTATGGGATTTCTTTGCTTCCTAGTAAAATGGAGCTGGAAAACTACGATGTGGTTCTTATCCCAGACAGCAGATCTAAACTTCTAGTTGAAATAGTCGATGCTCTTTTAGATATAGCACCATCATATTCATCACATAAAAAGGAATGGAAACCTAACGTAATAGCTAGGGCTTTTAGTAAAAGAAATTGCAATGAGGTAGAATGGGACATAGATAAATTGGATAGGGTAAATTCACAGGACACGAGAAATGCAGTTCTTAGAATTATTCAAAATGTGGGAAATAGGACCGAGCCATTTAGATTATCGGATCATTTACAATATCCACCTTACCGGAAATTTGTTAAGAGATTCATGGATATTAGTCCAGCTGCTCAGGAAGACATTAGAGGTAAGAGAGTTCTTATCGTGGATGACTTCGTTACTGACGGAACAACTAAAAGACAGATGAGGGATCTGGTTTTACCTTTCGGACCTAGAGAGGTTACCAGTCTGGCACTATTCAATATCAAAGGAGCGAGAGACTCCGACGAGGCCTAAATATTTTTAATTTAAATCAGTTTTAAGGAGCTTTAAATAAGAAGATAAGTTATCCGATAGATTTACAATAATAACTCAGTATAGCACAAAAAAAGGAGCTAAAAGCTCCTTTAATTTTTTATGTAGTCAGATTTTATTGTTCTGGATTAAAAATATCTCCCAACTTAGAGAAGAAAGAAGCTTTAGACGGGTCTGGTCTAAGTTCTTTTGAAGTATCGATATCAGTCTGAGATATATTTCCTAGTACCATCGGTATAGCTTCAACCATAGACTTAGCTAACTTTGGTGCTTGTGATTTTATCTGACTGATAAATCCAGGATCTATTCCAGGAACGTCATTTAAAATTCCTTCTATTCTCTGCTGAAGGTAAGATGCTGCACTTGCAGGATTCGTGTCTGCCATCTTAGCAATTCTTTCCGCCTCCCCAGATACCAATACAGATTTAGCCATTAGACCAGCGATAAGCTTCATCGCATCATCGGAAACACCAGATACTGTAAAATCAATCTCACCGAAAATTGGTGGAGCGGCTTCTACACCAGCTTCCTGAGCTTCAAACATTTTTCTAAAGTGTACTATATTTTCCATTTATTGATTATTTTTTAGTTGCATATTTAGCTGCTATATCAGCAAGCTTACCAAATAAAACAGACCATTTAGGATCTACTGCTACTAGCTCTTGCATAGTATATCTCGTAGGAGCGTTCTCGAAATCGATCTCGTTACCAACCTTTTTATAAAGGAATGAATATCCTCCAAAGTTTTCAGGTCCTAATTTTATCATTCCCTTGACAGCCTCTGGCGATTTATCTAGGAATGGACTATAGAAATTAAATCTTAAATTCTCTAGATCATAAAAAGCATCTATAAAGAATGAGCATTTAGGAAATCCTGCATCTACTTTAGATTTCTCTGTTCTAGTTGCATCTACAACTAAACCAGCTCCGCTTTTCTCACCGACACATCCCCAATAAATATCCTCATAGTTACCAAACTTAAAAGCTGCTGGTTTAACCATACCATATCCAGGAACTTTATAAACCTTACCTGTTAACTCAGTAGTTATTAGATTCTTAATATCTTTGGTGTATTTAGCTAGAAGCTCTGTTGGTGGTTTAAGTATTCCCCTAGATTTTGCTTCTATAGCTTTAGAAACAGATACTCCCTTCATTAGCTTGTTAGTTTCTAAGTAATTAGCAGCTGATGTTTGAGATTGCTGGGTAAAGGCTTCAAAAAGATTAATATATTTCATTTCGATTGGATTTATATTTACCCTATATATCCATATATTTTTCTATTCCCCAACAGAAACCTCAAATTGGTAAGGTTCCCCGAGGATGGGCTCTGTCCCCTCGTAATATTCGATATACCAAAACACTGGATTATCCAAACTTGCTTCCTTGTAGTCGACGTAATATTTAGTTACGTCTTCAGATGTTTTAGGAAGTCCGTAGTAATCAGCACACGATTTCCTTGCATCTATAGCCTCTTGTTCAGTTGTATATTTATATCCATCAATAAACATCCCAGTAAGTATTTATGTTTGATTCTATTCCCGTTCTATTTGCACTTTGATCAGAGTTCCAATAAATATACTCAACATATCTACCCGAAGTTGTGCCCGATCCTGTTCGGCCAAAGTAAATAAAATTAGCACCAGTTGCTGGAATTTGGGTGGCTGTCGTAGCCAAAGCGCTACCGTTAACATAAGCAGTTTTTAAATCACTTGAATTTTTTTCCGAAGTAATTATAAACGCACCTACATTAACATCGAACCCATGGCTTACCAGAGAACTCATGTCGCTCCTCAATCTTCCCGTTGTAGCTTGCCAATATAAAGGTTGCTGACCCTGTATGCCACCAATAGTACTATTACCAATTGAACCGATATTAATAGTATTCGAAGTTCTATTGACAACACCTACCGATAAATATCGTGTATTTGGACTTATTCCAGATGCTAATGAATAACTATCATTTACCCAAGTGGTGGTTATTTTACCTGTATTTGGGTCTGTTATAATTGAACCGCTTGAAACAATTTGAGCTTGATCTGCTGCTGTTGCTTGTGTTGAATTATTCGAGTTTGTACTTTGGTCATACCAGGTTGTTACAAAACCTCCACCCGCTGAAGCTAACGTTTTTTGATATGCCTTAAGATCTGCGGTTTTACTTAATTGAAAGCCCCAAGCATAAGCACCAGAAGTACCGTCTCCTGTATAAGATAACTCGCCATTCGCAGCTCTTAAATAAATTCTAAAACATTGTGAAGTAGAAGTTTGACCAGCAGTAATTTTAACTGAAAATCTATACCACCCATTAGATTCTGCTGATATTACGGGTGAATTCGTAAAATTGCTACCCGATATAGTCCCATCTATTAAATTTATGACGCAAGCTTGTGTAGTTCCGGGTAGGGCGGATTCAAATCTTACACTTGTTCTTTCTCCTTGTTTTAGATATAGAGATAAATTATAATCTGCTCCAATTACAGCAGTAACTCCACCAGTTTTGTTCAATAGATGAGTTGAGCTTGCTGTACTTTCAATAATTTTACCCCCTGATAGGGTATTGTCTGGAGCTGTTATAACATTTAAATAGGGAGGAGTTCCTGTTGTATTTAAACCGACATACGCGTAGGTGGACGTCTGACTTATATCTTCAGAATATGTTGTTATATTATAACCTATGAAATCGAGTAAACCTACCGTGTCCAGATCATTGGAAGAAAATCCTATATCTTGTTCAGCGTCATCCAACGATCTTCTTACCCTTATGGCACTTCCCGAGTAAGCTGTTCTGAGTTTACGCAACGAATAAGCTAATGCTGCATTTGGGTATAGGTCAAGTAAAAGGGTACTTAGGCCAAAGGAAGTCCAATACCCATTAGTATTTAAATATGTCTTTGCGGAAGCTCCGTCCGAAAAAGATTGACCGAATATACCGTTTGTTAGATCAACAAAAGATTGCTCCGTTAACGATCCGCTTCTCCAAAATCCAACTGATGCTCCCAATCCATCTGGTGTGGGTTGATTCCCCCCGGGAACTGATGCCGCTATAACATATCCTAGATCCTCATCCGGACCATTCCACCAGCTAACACCAGTAGAACCAAACCCAGATGATGGGTATCCGACAGCCAGGTTACCAACCTGTTCGGTTCCTGCAATAGAAGCTCCTGTGTTATATGCGAATGGTCTTGCTGTTGGCATCTTGTACTATATATCATAAAAAAAGGATCGGAGTAGCGAATTCCGATCCTTAGTAGTCGTAACTACTCCGGTCCTAAAATGGGGGATTAAACCCGCCGGATATTTTAAGCAACCTTGGTTAGGGTTGCATCATAGTCTCCTTCGACTCCTTTAATCTCTCCAGTTCCACTAAAAGCTATGCTTGATGCTTTTGCCTTAACCTTGGATGCAAGTGTGTTTAGAATGTTGGTGTCCAGTTTAAATACCTTATCGGTGTTATCCTTAACGTAAATATCTCCAGTCTCCTTGCTTTTCCAAACGCTCTCTACCGCTATTGGTCCATCATACCAAGTTACGAGAAGTTTTTTAACTTTTGCCTTTACTTTATAATAAAGTTCTGTGTTGTTGTATATGAAAACTATTCTACCTGTCAAATCCTTTGGTTTACCCGTTTTTGGATCCTTACCTCCGTGTGTTCTGGCAGAAACTATTTCTACCCCCTTCCACTCTACTGATTCTAAAATTGGTTGATTTAAAGATTCGTTTACGAAATCTTGATACTCCTTAATATTTTCCATTGAACTCTATATCTCTTTCTGTATATATTCCAAGGAAACAAATAAATTGGAAAGGAATTCGCATCTAAACTAGATGCTTCAGAAGTTCATGTTTTCTAGATCTGTGTCTTCGCTGTGTCTCTGCCCACTCGGCTCCGCCTTTATAGTAGATCTTGCTTCCTCCTCTTTCAGCTCTTCTCTGAAGATCTGCCTCCTTCTTCTTGGGATCTTGGATAAATGTGATCAGTCTTCTGGAAACTTTAAATAGTTTAGCCAGGTTTCTCTGACTCATGCCTCTCTCAGTCCAGTACAATACCATTTCTTTCTGACATGGCAACAGCTTAACTCTTTTATCCAGAAATGGTGAATCGAGCTTAAGTTTTTCGGTTTTGTATGGCATCTTACTTTATTTAGATATCCTCCGAATTATCCCTTATTTTTATCCAGCCGGGTTCTTTTAATCTACATTTTTCAATGGGATACCAAGCACTTCCAATAGATGAATGCGTTCCGCCACTCCAATCACCCTTTAATTCCAACTGGTCCTTCCTGATCCCAACAACCTCAAATACCTCTCCGTGATTATAGTAATCGGTTGTAACCTTGTCTCCAAGATTGTATTCTGGAATGATCTTTCTCAATTCCATAAGCTCCAAACCTAGATGAATCAGTCCATTCATATACTGCCATCTGGGAGATGCGTTTGGATAATGAAAAAATAGCTCAACCAGTTTTTCTTCCTGCCATTTTCTTTCGGTGGGAACTGGAGATAGCCATTGACCATCTGTGGTATCTGATTTTATGAATCCACTCATTAGATCTTTGATATTAAATTTTTCTAAGGATCATACAACCATTACCATCTAACTTTGGTTGATTAGCGTATTGAGGTTGGGCTTTTTCATCTAAACCTTCATTGATAGTTTCCATCTCAATCTCAACCTCTATTTCCGTTGGTTGTGAAATATTATGAGATATGAAATCGTCTATTTTCAATTGATTATTTTCGTCTTCATAAACTTCCAATTCACGATTTGGTAGTGTATGAACCAATCTTAGTAATTTACGTACCTGTTCCAAAGTAAACACTTTATCTCTATTATGTTCTCTTGCAAGGCAATATCCAAATTCAAAAGCACCTCTCTCTCCTTCTACTAATACTTTAGATAATTCGGATGGATGGTATATCCCAAATATCTGTTCACAGTTCTCGTGTGAAAGTTTCTGAAGTTCAATACCAGCATTCTTGGCAATCATTAGACTAGGCTCAGAAAATGGCCATCGTGTTGTGGCAATCATTCTTCTGTCTTCTCTTCGAAGAGAATATACAGGCCAACCATTGTCCATTCTTTTAATCAGTGTTGCTTTCATATTTTTCTAAGTATTAAACATCCATTTTCATCAAGTTTTGGAACAGTTTTATAAGTTGTAATTTTATCTCCACTACCCTTAACACCTTTTACTGCACCAATCACTTTTATTTCGTCAACAACTTTTTTCATCTCAATCTCAACTTCAATTTCTTTTGGCTGTAAGGACCCAATAAATTCTACGAATGTTTGATATGGCACTTTTCCTGCATCCATATCACGATGATTTTCGCCATAAGCAATAGCTCTTCTCATATCCTCCAAAGTAAACTGCTTGTCTTTATTCAACTCCATTGCTTTGTTGAAACCATTTTTAAAGTCCAGTGCAGTTTCCCAACCCCACTCAGCTCCTGTTTTGCCTAATTCGTCATGTAAGTCTTCACATTGAGATTTTGCATAATCTTGAGCCAACTTCTCAACATCAACTACTCCAAATATTTCGTCACAGTTTTGTTTGGAAAGCTTACCTGTGATGCTTTTCAATGGATGCCCATCTATTTCTGCAATAATTTTATTATCCTTAGATAGAGAATAATAAAAATCATTTTCTTTAATCAATGTTGCTTTCATACTACACGTTTTAAAATTAAACATCCTTCTGAGTCAAGTTTTTTTCTTCCGATTATTTCATCACAATCCAAATCAAGTGGATTCATTGAACAAGTTTCCATCTCAATCTCAACTTCAATTTCTGTTGGTTGTTGAATTTGTTTTGCTTTCCAAGTAACTTCCTGATATATTTCTTCTGGGAATAGATATTTTTGGTCAAAACCTTCAAATTTTACAAGTTCTGATAAAACATGATTAACAACAGAAAAAACATCAGATTCGGTAAACACCTTGTATTTATTCAACTCCATTGCTTTGTTAAAACCTTTCATAAATTCTTTTGCATCATCTTCGGCAAAACAAAAATACTTCTCATAGTCTTCTTTATCAAGACCTTTTAGTTGGTTTTCTATATAGTCTAATTCTAACTTCTCAACATTAACTACCCCAAATATCTCATCACAGTTTTGTTTGGAAAGCTTACCTGTGATGCTTTTCAATGGATGTCCATCTAAGTCTGCCACGATTTTATCATCTTGAATTAGATAATAAAAATCATTTTCTTTAATTAGTGTTGCTTTCATAACTTTTTAAGTATTAAACATCCATCTTCATCAAGTTTTGGTAACATCTCATCTGTTTTGTAAACTAAAGATGCAGTTCTCATCTCAATCTCAACTTCAATTTCTGTTGGCTCTAAGGAATTAATAAAATGTGTGAATGCCCTCCAATCTTCAAATCTGTCTATTGATTCCAAATCTCTACCACAATTAAAGGCTCTTTTCATATCGGACAAAGTAAACTTCCTGAACCCATTCAACTCCGTGGCCTTGTTGAATCCAATTTTTATCATTTCAGCATCTTCGTCAACTAAACAGTTATAGATATCACAATCTTCATGTTTGCTTTTATCGTGTAGTTTTTCTGCTTCTTGCTTAGCCAACTTATCAACATCAACTACTCCAAATATTTCGTCACAGTTTTGTCTTGAGAGCTCATAAACATCACCCTTTGGTTTTACAAAAGTGTTTGCAACTATAGCTGGTCTAATATGATTTGGGTACCAATAATCTACCGATAAAAAGTAGTGGTCATCTTTCTTAATTAGCTTTGCTTCCATCTTCCAATTCTTTTAAACGATTAACAAATTTCTTAAATCTATCAAAGTCCTTAAGAATAGAAAAACAGGCATTTCGTAAAGGACTTCCCCCTGAATAGGGAACACCAAACAACTTTACTAACTCGGGGTGTCTATGTTTCTTAAAACCAGATCTCTCAAGATAATCAGTAACCTTTTTCCATGATAGATTCTCGGACTTTCTCTGGACTATCCTTGTTCTTGGATATCCGCATCCAGGACCAATGTACTCTCCTGTTATGTAATCAAACTCGCCGTCAATTAAACTATCAGCTATTTCTCCCATTTTCTTTTTCTATAATTGCAAGTATCTCTTCCAGACAATCCCTCTGAGCATCATCATATGTTCTATAAAGTAAAGAGTACTGTCCAATATTGTTTTCCCAACCCCATTGTTCAGATCCTAGATCATTAGGATTACCAAAGAATCTGGTGTAAGTGTAGGCAAACTTTGGCTCTGCTGTACAATCAGTAACAACCTCAGGAAATATTTGATGGTTTTCTCTAAGCCACCTAAATGCTTGTGAGAATGTTGGTGCTAAACATTCATTTCTATCTCTTTTGTCTTTTAAAGTAACACCATAAGCCCAATCATCAGACCTTTCTATTTTATTATCATAGTTATAATAAGTCAAACAAGGTTCATCAAATCCAAGTTGTTTGAGTTTTAAAGCCAACTCATAAGGTACAAATTCTCTTTTCATTCTATTCTAAATAAGATCAAAATCTTAGCTTGTTTTTCTAATATTTTTCTCGCTATTAATTCTTTCAGCTTGTAATTTAAGTAGTTTACAAACTTCTGAATAGTGATAGTAATAACCATCTTCTAATTGTATTGCATTTGCATTTGCAAAGATAAAATCTCCGATTGGTGGTTCTATTGGTTTTTGTGCAAGCTCTTCTTGTTCTTCAAACAATATCCTTTCGCACTTCTTATCACAATTTGAATACTCCAAACTATTAGCACAAGTACATTTTATGTATTCTTGTTTACTGTACATTCTTTCAGCTTGCCACTCAGCACCTGCTATAAAATCTTTTTTATGTGCTTCTTGAAAAACAGGAGCAGTACTTCTTTTTGAATATTTTTCAGCGGCTTCTTCAAGTGTTTCTTGTTTCATTTTAGTAAAATGTTTAACCAGTTATTAAAATATTCTCTAAGTTCTTTACTTCTTTCATGTTTACCTTCATGATACAAAGCAAAATCCTTTTCATTTTGAATTTTATCAGCATATAACATTTGTTTAATTTTTTCATTTGTAAAACCAACAAAATCTTCCATTTTATTTGTAGAAAGGTAGCTATTAGCAACTCTTCTATATTCAACAGCAAGTATAAGAGCAGATGTACTTACTTTGCTAAAATCCATATTTAAATTTTTATTAAACTCTTCATCTGATTGCAAAAGAGGGTGCAAACAATATGCTTCAATGGTATCTTCATCTGCACCTATACCTTTAAGAATTTCTATCCCTTCATCAATATGGTTTATTAATGGAATACCACTTCTTTTTGTTTTAGATTGACCATAATAATTAGAAATTAGTTTATAAGCTGGTAATTCTTGTTTAGGTCTATGTATTACAATAACTTCATCTGCATTATCTAAAAATGGTTTTGTAGAAATATGTTTAGGTTCTTCTTGGGAAATGATAATGCAATCACAAGTTTTAAATCCACTAATTGTGGTAGATGAAACTATTTGTCCCGTTCCATTACAAAACGTACAATTTTCTTGTTTAGGTTCTTCTTGTGGGATGACAACTTTGTAGTCGGGGTAGTGGAATACACATACCTTTTGGTCGGCAATATCAAAACAACTACAATCATTAAAATGACATTCTCCAAAACTATTCAGTTTAACGTCAACAAACTCACAACTTGGATTTTTAACAAGCCATTCTAAGAACTCACCATCAATATTCTGAACACCCTCTGCAATCAAGTCTTGGTCTGTTGTTAGGATGATTTTCTTGCAATTAGTAGAACTACCCCCCTCTAAAGAATAAACATATTTACTATCTGTTTTTATACATTTACAAATAGTATTTTTAGATGTTAAATACCAATCCTCATGTTTAATTTCTTCATCAGAAGTGATGTAGATATGGTGAGGAACTAATATATCAGTATCACAAGAAGCAGCCCACTGTGGATTTTTATTTACTGACAGTTCACTAGTTTTTTTGTTTATGATCAATTGTCCTAGTCTAACTACTTCTATAACTTCTCCACGCATTGTGGTATAATCTTGTTTGTAGTTTTCTGTTGGTATTAAATGTACATTTTTCATCTTCATTCTTTTTTAAAGGTTTCGTCTTTAATCGAATCTAACACTGCTAAAACACCATCCAGATAAACGATGTCTCTTAAGGATTCACAATTATCTTTTAATCTTTCAAACTCCGAAATGGCTAAATTAATCTTAGTATCCTTTTGCTCTTTTTCAATTTCTTTTGCTTTGTTAACCGCATCTAACAAACTTTTAGGATGCCCAAAAAAGTAATGAATGTCATTGTTTGGATGTTTATATAAAATTTCTTTAACCAACCATTCTACTGGGGATATCTCCATTCTCTTATGAATTTAAAATAAATACTCACCTACCCATTCAGTTCTACCATCAGAGTTGGTGATCGTTTTTGGTTTTAAAAAAGTATTTTCAGCCCATCCTGTATTTACATATTCATGTATGGTTTCACACACAAAAGCCACAGGTAGTTTTGGTTGGTTGAGAGATTCCCATATTTTAAATTCTGCTAACGGTGTATGAGGTTCATCAAAATCTGTTATGCTTCTCCAAACAGCAAACTCTATCATATCCTCCTCAGTGTACTTGTAGGTTTCTTTGGCTTTGTTGTAACCTTTCTTAAAACCTCTATAGGAATGAGCTTCTACTATAGCTTTAATCCTATGTACTTCACTTTCTGATAGTTCAGAAGAAGTCTCAGGATATATGGATAGCTCTGATACGGAATATTCACTAGCCAACTTCTCAATATCTTCTTCTTTTGATATAGGTGGCAATAAATCAACTCCTTCAAGATATTGTGTTCCGTTTAGTGGTAGGTGAGCAAGTATCTTACTACAGTTTTCTTTACTTGCTTGAAGCCAATTATCAGTTCTTTTAGAAACCTTGTTAGTAAGATGATTAATTTGGAAATCTCCTTCTTTTATATCATCATCATTTACAACAAGTAGGTAATCGTCAGTTTTAATTAGTTCATGTTTCATATGGTAAATGTATCGATCTTATACGGATAAAAAAATATTAGTAAATGTAGGTACCGACCCATTGGGTTCTGCCTTCTGAGTTAGTAATTGTTTCCAATTCTTCATCATCTTTCATAAAAACACCACAGTCATATTGCCCATATTCCTTCACCTCACACTCAAAAGCAATAGGTAGTTTTGGTTGTTTGAGAGATTTGATTTTGTTATCAACAAATTCTTTTGGTGGTGGAGATTCCGATAACAACTCTTTTAATAAATCACAAGCTTCACCAAGCCTAGTGTTAATATCATCCTCAATCTTAGGTAACACACCAACACCTTCAAGATATGGTACTCCGTTTAGAGGGAGGTGTGCAATAATTTTTTTATGCCCTGCTTCGTGTACTTCGTTTTCAACATTCCAACACTCAGCATTTTTAAAAGCATTTTTTAAACAACTAGGTAGTGCTTTTTGAATCTCTAAATGAGTTTTTTTATTGAGTAAAGCATAGTCATCTTCTTTAATCTTCTCATCACTCACAACAAGTAAATAGTTTTCTGTTTTAATTATTTTATGCTCCATCTTTTTATCTAGTTATTGAATAATAATTATGCTTATCAAAGATTATCTTTCTTTTTTTGTTCTACAAATTCATACTCCATCGTTTCGGTTGGTCTATAGTGATAACATCTTTCCTCCTCCTTCTTATAAGGTGGTTCGGAAAAATATGCTTCCATAAACGTATCTTTTAAATTCACGTGCCTGCTGCAGGTTTTCTTTAAAGGACAGTCTTTACCCTCGCAAAATGTAATATCAGTTTCCATTCTCAAGTTCTTTTAGCTGTTGCTCTAGTTGTTCAATCTTATCATCAAGATAAAATCTGTTGTCAGAGTTATGATCTCCTCTAATCTCAATCAGCACTTCAATTTGTGATCTGATCTTACCTATTTGAATCCATTTGGATTCCTTACAGAAGTTAATAATGTGTCGCTGAGCATCTTCCCATTCGGGATGCAGTTCGTTTCTGAAACCAATCACTCTGTCTGCGTATGCTTCAACTTCCTTTTCTAGATTCATGCTGATCAATTTTTCTCAATATTAATAATATCTTACGGGAATAAAAAATTGGGATTTATTTTTTCCCACGTACCCGATGTCTATATTTGCTAAAAATAAAAAACAAAATGAAAAACCAAAAAACAGACCAGGAGCTAAAAGCTTTTCCGGGACCTCCGATGGGCATGGGTATGATCATACCAATTAAGATCAAGCAGGCTTCCGAATTTCTAAACAGAGGTAACGAGAGAAGCAAGAAGCTTTCACGAATAATGTCAGGCATATTCGATGCCATGATTCAACCAGGACCTAGATACTTCTCTCTCTATGAGAAGATTGGAGATGCTTATCCAAAAATGTCTAAATTCTGGAACGATGAGATTTTCCATAAGATGAGTGGTAAACCAGATATTTCCGATATTGGTGATGTTAAGAAGAACACTGGAATCGACTTTGAGGAACTTGTCTCTGGAATAGATCCGGAAGGATTCAATTATTTGCAGGCAACCATCATGTTCGTGAAGAATGTCCGTAACCACGCCCAGAAAGAATCTGATGATGAGATTGAAAGATGCGAGATCTTCTATCCTATGTTATGGTCAGTGTATATCTCTGTCTTTAAGGACGAGTACCTGGATGAGATCCTAGGTATAGTCGAGGAGTAATTAGAACAACAGAAATAAGTTTGTTCCATCAGTAGAATCTAGCACAATGTACTTACCATCTAAAGTGAATCAGCTACTGATTCGTTGAGCCAGAAGATTCTAGCATCATGATTTGCTCTTTATTGGACAATCCAACAGCATCGATAAGGTCATCGATAGACATTCGATTAGCTTGAGAATCCATTATATTTTCTCCAGATGGTTGATAATAGTATTCAGAGTTTATAATGTGGATTGGACCCTTATCCAAATATCTTTTTGCAAAAATTGGATTAGCAAGATCAATTCTTTCGTGACCTAGTGCTTTCACTATTGCTGCTAATTTTTTGTCATCCCCTTTCTCGAAGGTAACAATGTCAATCTCTGAGTCTTCAGGAGAGTAGAAGAATGATTCGTATGTTTTGATTATTTTTCCCATTAATTCTCGATTATTTTATACTCTATATATATCACTAAATCTGACTATTTTTTCTCCGTCATAGTAGGAATTGGTGTTCCTACTGGATAAGGAAATCCTTTCTTAGCTGCTGTTACTGAGGTCTGTCCGTTTTTGACAGGGATTGCCACACGAAGAGGAACTGCATCCTCATTCAAAGGTCCATAAACCCTAGCCAGTACAATACCAGTCTCTGTGGTGTCGAAGATCACACCAGGCATGGCAAACATGTTGCTCTCGCTTGTTGCTGGATCTGACATGTCAATTACAAATGCACGATTAACAGGTGGCATCAACTCCCATTTCTTGTTATCTGGATTGAATTGAGGAATAGTTGTCGTGGTGTCAAAGTACCAGAACAGAGACCAAACGGTGTTGTCAGTTCCATCTGGAGTTTGGAAATTGTTGGCAACATTAAAGTCTCCCCAGGTTCCACCACTACCGTACATAGCCAAGTTAGAGATTGATGGTCCGTTAAGAACTGGACAGATAGCACATCCTTCATCATACTCAACCCCCTGGATAACGATCTTCTTTCCGGTAGGCACTGCAGCAGATGCTCCACAGAAAGCAAAATTTCCTTCATGAATTCTAAGAACACCAGCTTCGTTCTCTTGTGCAACTTCGATTTGTGTCTCTTGCTTCTTATCTGAGCATGCTGTAAAGGAAAGCATTGCGGCTGCCATCAATAATAATTTTGTTGTTTTCATTGTGTTTATTTGTGGTTTACGTTTAAAAATTTAGTTGACTGAATATAGGATCATTATTCAAGCTACCGTATTTAGATTTCCAGTTATCACGTGTTTTGTCGTCAGAGAAAAGAATACCATCTTTATGATAGACTGTGGCAGATCCATTCTTAACATAGATCTTGCATCTGATAGGAGAGGCGTTCTTTAATCCCGAGGTTGTTTTGAACCCGGAGTCTACGTCATCTGAGTAAACGTCATACCCTTTTATGATACCGCCATATTCTCCATTTGGCCAGGTGTCTAGAGTGTAGTTGGATAACGATTCATTAAATGCTTGATAGCTCTTTATATTTTCCATTCTTTATACGTATTATAAGTAATTGTAAAACACGGTCCAAGATTTCTCATTAACTAAAGAGTTGCCGGCGTCTATACCAGTTTGAGATGCCAATCCATTTGTACCTGACAAGTTAAGAAATCCGCCATTTACCGAAGTGGTCCCCGCCAATAGGAGCAGAATATCATCTATCACAGTACCATCAATTAAACAGTCGAAACCATTAATGTAGCCACAGTTAGTAAGAGAGACTGGCAATCCAGTCACATTTAAATTGGGATTGTCACTGAATCTCACCTCAGTTAAATTGGGACATGGTGATAGATCCAATGAAGTAATATTGTTTTGCTGAAGGTAAAGCCTTGTTAGGTTACTCAGTCCAGTTAGATCTATTTCATCTAGGTTGTTTATTATGACATCAAGTGTTTCCAGATTGGGAAAATTAGACAGATCTTGAATGCGATTTACTTTCATATTAATTAGTCATTTTGATTAGCTAGTATCTGGGTTATAACACTTGGATCTGAGAAGATCACTCTAACCTCATAGTTTCCACTAGTATCATATAAATGGGAGAAAGTGTTGAGCCCATTATTATCAGGGTAAGTTTCTTCGACTCCGTCGCCCCAACTAAAAGTTGCATCAAAGACACTGCTCGAGCCGATCTGAAGATAGAATGTCTCACCTGGTGACTCGACAGTAATTAAGAGAGTTAGGTCATAGGTCGGGGTTGGATTTGGCTGGATAGCTCCATCTCCCGAAGGAACTGTGGCTGCAGAGTTTTTAGCATTTTTCTCAGCCTCCATGATGAATTGCATTCTAGCCATCTCTTCCTCTTCCCAGAGGAACTGTCTGAACATTCGGTCTAGTTCTTCTTTGCTAGCCTTGATGTTTCCAAATCTCGATAGGAATTTATCCCTTAAAAAATCTACGTGCATGCTTTATATATCCCCTAGTTTATAGCATACCTCTAAATCCTTGGTATGAACGAACGAGTTCCAGTTTCTTTCTCTCTTCAGATCCAACCCACTTGAACTCTGGTTTATATAAACCTGCCTTGGTGTCATCATTAAGAGATGACCACACAATCTCCAAAGATTTTGGATCCATCTTTTTCTCTATATTCCGGATAGCTTCAGCTCTTCCCGCTCTGAAGGCTCCTCTATTCTCCTCTACTATATCTTCCTCCGTGACTTCTTCGCCCTTAAATACCCCCTCGCCATATGCAATCGCATCAGCTATTAGAACTCCTCTGTTTATCCACACATCAATCATTCCCGGACCCTCCGTTGTCATTTGAATAAGATAATCCAGATCTTGATCATTGGTTACAGTATCAGAGAATTCATTAACAACCTCCTCTGGTGGATCATCACCATTTATAAACCAGTTCTCCCCTGATAGGGCTTTTATTTTATAGAAGGTTATGAGATCTTCTTCCTTCGATAGGGATTCGAATAGCTGTCGGTAAGTTCTTAAATTTTTCATCCCACTATATATCTTCCAATATATGGCAACACCCCAGCGTAACTTACCCACACAAAAAAAGCAGACCGAGATCTGCTTTCTAAATATTTATGAGCTCACTTATCCTATGTAGGTTTTGATGAATTCATCAACACCCATTAATGCTGTGTGACCGTGATGGTCGATACAAAGCAATTTACCTTCAACTAGGTCAAATAAACGAGCTTCTTCATAAACTTGGAAAGAATCACTACTGTTCCCATTACCAAGTCTACCATCTTTAGCTATGTAGTAAGCATAATCCTCTGTGTTAGTGCTATTTGGCACCGCCTCAAATTCTCCATTCTCGTCATGAATTACATAACCCATTCCTGTTACATCAACATCGAAGATTTTTAATTCGTCTTCAGTTCCAGGAAATTCTGAAGCAACTCTGTCAATAGCACTTTGCAATTTCTCTTTCTGAACTTCGTCGATGATTCCTACTGCTGCATAAGCATCTCCCTGAAAGCAAGTAGCATATCTTCTACCGGAAATTTGGGGAGAACCGAAGTCCTCAAATAATCTAAGATGTTTCATTTTTATTTCTTTTTTTATTTTCTTTATATATCTAGAGCATACCTTTAAATTCTTGGTAAGCCTTTACCAGCTCCAGCTTTCTCCTCTCCTCTTCACTCACCCAATAGAACTCCGGTCTGTATAGTAGAGTCTGCTCCTCTAGAGTAATATTATTCCATAGAGCCTTAACAGCCTGAAGATAATCTATTTTTTCATCCATGATGGAGAATATGATTCCCATAATCAATCCGTCGCAATAGAAACCACTTCCGACTTTCTGTGGTGCTCCATCCAGTGAGGTGAGCTGGTTGTACCCACAATGGAAACCTCCCCCGACATATTGTGGTGCTCCCTCCAGTGTGGTGAGCTGGTTGTTGTCGCAACGGAAACTCTTGACAACCTTCTGTGGTGCTCCCTCCAGTGTGGTAAGGCGGTTTTTGTGGCAATAGAAGCTCCCACCAACCATCCGGGGTGATCCCTCCAGTGAGATGAGGCGATTGTGGTCGCAATAGAAATTTAGACCAACTATTCCAAACCTAACACCTTTGAAATCCGCCAGACCCTGACCAGAACAATCGAAGCTCCCGTCCACATCAACCAGTCCCGTCTCAGGATTGAGTTTCCAGGTACCACCTTTAGTGCAATAATTCAACCACTCGATCTGCTCCGATGTAAGCTCTCTCACACTCTCAAGCATTTGGTAATGTGTCTTTAGATTCTTCATCATATACTATATCATATCTTTAAATCCCCAATAAGCCTTTACCAGCTCCAGCTTTCTCCTTTCCTCCGCACTCACCCAATCGAACTCTGGTCTGTATA